>Ga0187864_10000197_pt1 | contig 70066 bp, 59 predicted proteins | sample June2016WEW_11_4_FD_132985 | JGI IMG/M metagenome (GOLD analysis project Ga0187864, IMG submission 132985) | Peatland microbial communities from SPRUCE experiment site at the Marcell Experimental Forest, Minnesota, USA - June2016WEW_11_40 | ecosystem: Environmental > Terrestrial > Soil >... | reverse complement strand
TCGGCGATGCCTTACGTTCGATCCTGCCTGAGCGTCGAGAAAAGGAGATGCTTCTGCGGAGTCTTACTCATGATTTAATGCTTCTGGCCCATCGTGATAAGGGATAGAGACAGAGCCGGACATCTCTGATTCATAATCAGTGATGTCCACTTTTGTCAGTCTATCACTGCTGCGGCGGAAGATGGCATATCTTTTGTCGGCCGGTATTGGCCTCTGGGATCGCCAGTGTCATCGGAGGCATCCTTTTCAAACAAAAGTTTCCCATCCGTGTCGGTAATTCGCCAAGTGCCGTCCGTCAGGATTAAGCGCAGGGGAATACCCTCATACTCATGAATTGATTCTCCAACGGTATGATTTCCGTCGAGTGCTCCTGCTCCCGTGATTGAAACGACCCAACACGACGCCGCTAGCGGTGGTCGCGCCCGTTCGGCACACTCTAAAAATGCGTTAGTGTAGTTGGTGATGGCGCCGGCAAAAAATTTCAACGTGTCCACCGCATCTTCTGCAAACCTTTCGGTCTGTTTTGCAGTTACAAGGATTATCCCCACATGGTCCGGAAGACAAGGGCGGCAGATATGAGCACTTACGAAACGGCAAAATGGAAGTGACTCGCACTCGGTTGGCGAACCGAATAGCTGTGGATTGTCGCTGACAGCCTGTTCAAATCCGTCACGCGCATTGAAGCAATGCACGGCGACGTGGTGAGCATTGGTGATGGCGACCGGAGATAGCTCATGACCCAATTCGCCGTCCGATAGCTCTGGAATAAGCTTGTCGCCTTGCCCTGTCGGAAAATCGTCAATATGCCGAAATCCATTCAGTAACCAAACGTGGATTGAGAATTGCGAACTTGACACGCCGAGAATTCGCGATGCGTTGATCTTGAGAATGTCGGTTAGTTTTTTGAGCCCCGCGACGTAATTCAGGTTCATTTGACCTTCGGAGACCTCCGGCTGCATTAAATCACACTTGCTCTCGTTCAGAACATCGAAAACTCTTCTCGCCAACTTGTAAGCGTCAGTTCGGCGCGAAAGCTCCCGTTTCGCCGATTGCAACTCGTCCGCTTGATCGGCCGCATGCGTTACTACCGATGCGGGCACCGCCGCCTCAAACGCAAATAATAGTAATAACAAGAGAACGTGAAGAATTACCGTGCATAACAGTACCCAACCCGCAAGAGCGTTCCGAGGCGTAGCTGTCCAAGTCGCCGACAGAATTCCTTCGGCAAGAGGGATTACCGCCGCAGTTAGCGACAACAATACAAATTCTGTCAGCTTCGAGACCCCAAGTACCCGCTGGATAGCCTGCCAATATTCATTTTTTCGCAGCACACCAACCTCTTAACCGCCCAAAAAACCAATACCGGCAGTATCCTAACACTACAACGCTATCGCCGCGACGGTCATGGCGGAATGCACGAAGTCAGTCGCTCGGGGCGGATGCCGAAGACAAAACAGGGACAGCCGCCTATTTCGTCCCGCAAATATTCGATTCGTCTTCATTTGAAAATGGGCGGCTGTCCCTGTCTATTCATCACTCACGTTTTTTTGAACACGCTATACGCGCCCATCGTTCCCATGCGCAGTTGCCCGTCTTTGATGCCGATGCTCAATGATTCCTCTTGTTTACTGTTTCTGCCTTTGAAGAAAATCTTGGCGCCTTCCAGGCGGTAGGTTCCTTCATCGGTGCGCGTGGCGCCGTTCTGCTCGGTCGTCACCAAAAAATGGTCGTCGGGACCAAACGTGTAAGTGGCCTTGGGCGTGTTGTCCCGCATCTGCTTGGCGACCTTCTCCTTGGTGGCGGCATCGAGGTCCTTCAGGAGCAAGTCGATCGTGGCGTCGATGTCCATCACCCACTGGCCTTCCAGCGTTTTGGCGTCCGGTGCTGCGCCGCGGAGTTCCGCATCGGCTTCGTCGCGCACCTGCGCAGCCGCCTTTTGCGCCAGTTCCGTGTCGGACAGATGCTCCTTGAGATGCGCCTTGACGGTCTCGACCGTGGTTTGGTCGGCGGCCGCCAGCGTCTGCTTGGCGTTTTCCGCGTCGTCGCCGCCCTTGTCCAGGTCCTTGAGGGCACTGATGATGTCCCGGACGGCGGAGTTGGTGTCATCGTATCGCTGTTGGGTCCAATCGGCTGTCTTCAGAGCGTCGGCCCATTGGGCGTTGATCGCCGCTTTCTTCACGTCGTCGGGATTAAACATGAGCTTGTACCTGGCCAGCGCATCGGCCGATCGCAACTGCTCGTAGGTTTTGAAATCGGCCTCGTTGACTTTGACCGGTTGGTCCTGCGCCACCGCCGCCTGCGGCCAACTTAGCAGCAGCGCCGCGGCGACAACGATCGCCGATATGGTTCCTCCGAGGAGCTTTGGCAGGTGGGACGGTGTGATATACGTAGTCATGTTGCTCCTTTCCCCGTGGCGGGGCGATGATTGGGAAATGCATGAGCCCTGTGCCGTTGGCGCGGCAACACGGCCATCAGTTTGCGTACGTGCCCGCCTTGCGCCCGGGACCAGTGGAGAAACGCATCAAGACTATTCCAGGATTTCCCGTATCCACCTCGGCCGACGAACGTCGGCGGCAATTTTGCGTAGTATACCAAGGTTTGGAGTCCGACAAACCTTTTTCCTGGCTCGCGGCCGCCTCAAGTGCGGAGACTTGGACGGCTATCTGCCGTCGACGAAACAGGATGCCGTTCAGATACCGGTCACATATGAAACAATCAAATCGCTGACACGCGGCGCTTGAGCGAGCCGCGAATCTCGAATGGTTCTCGGAATTGCGCCGCGAGGCAACTTCGACAAGCTCAGTACAGGCCGCGGCGGCTAAACGAATGCAACGGGTTCGAGAATCATGGGCGGCTATTTATGGAATCGCCGCCTGGTTTTGCGCGGTCTGGGTTGTCTGGCTGGCCAGTTGCAATCGCATGATGAGCAGGGCCGCGCAGAGCTGCGGATCGGCGTTCAGCACGTCGGTCAGTGTTGGACGCGTAGCTGGCTCGTTTGGAAGGGTCACCGCCATGTCACTGGGGACATCCAGACGGCCACGGGTGATGTTCTCATCGCTCATCTGCCGGGGCGTCATTTCTATCGCGACATCGGGGTCCACGCCCCAAGTCGTGCTGTTCTCCTCGCGGTGAATGCACCGGCCGCTGGGAAGGTAATAGTGGCTGGTCGTGAGCTTGAGCCACGCCTTTTTGGTTTCGAGGGGGAGGAGCATCTGCACGCTGCCCTTGCCGTAGGTCCGCTGACCGACGATGAGGGCGCGTTTCTGGTCCTTGAGGGCGCCGGAAACGATCTCGCTGGCGCTGGCTGAATACTGGTTGACCAGGACCACCAGGGGCAGGGTGGTCTGAAGATCGTCGGGGTCGGCGGTCATGACGGTGGGCGGATTGACGGTGGGCCGATCCGCGTGCGTGCTGACGATGACGCCGTGGTCGATGAACTTGTTGACCACTTTCTTGGCGACGTCGAGCAACCCACCCGGGTCGTAGCGCAGATCGAGAATGACGGCGCGGGCATTTTGGTCCTTGAGCTGATCGAGGGCCTTGCCCAGGTCTTCGGCGGTGGTCTTGCTGAAGCTGGTGATGCGGATGTAGCCGATCTTTTGGTCCGGATCGAGCATGTAGTTCCACCGGCCATTGGAGGTGGGGGTGCAACCCTTGATGCTGGCGACCTTGATCATCTCGCGCTGGAGGGCGAAGTTTTTAACGGCGCCGCTGAGGGATCGAAGGGTGAGGGTGACGGTGGTGTCCGGCGCGCCGGTGATGATTTTCACGGCGCCGTCGAGTGAGAGGCCCTTGGCGTTTTTGCCGTTGATGCGGGTGATGATGTCGCCCGGGCGGACGCCGGCGCGGAAGGCGGGCGTGCCGGGCAGGGGCTGAACCACCTCGATATTGCCGGCGTCGTCCATCTCGATCTGAATGCCCACGCCGCCGAACTCGCCCTCGGTCGTCTTTTCCAACTCTTCGACGTCATACGGCCAGACGACGGTGGTGAATAAATCGAGCTTAGCGAAAGCCCCGTCGGCGAATTCGCTGACGAAGACTTCCTCGGGAAGTTTGACGGATTTCTGATTCAAATCGCGGAGATCGGTCAGGGCCTCAACCAGGACATCACCGGAGTTGTCGGGTGTGGCGGCATCAGCTTTGGCCTTCCATTCCTCGATTTCGGCGAGGAATCGCTTGTTTTGATCGCGGTCCTTCAGACCGGGAAAGGCGTCTTGGAGCCCGTCGGTGGTCATGATCGTTTCCAGGCCGTTGAGCCCGCCTTGGAGAAGGTCCTGAAAGGTGACGTCGCGATAGTATTGGTGGGCGGCCATGTCGAGAGCGTCGAGCAGCATGTCGAACTGAATGCCGCGGGTCATGTCATGCCAATCGGCGGAGGTGACATCGTCATCATCCGCAGATTGGCCGGCGTGGGCAACGTCGCCAAGAGCGCTGGGCCGGGTGGCGGCTGCGGCGACATCCGGCCGGGTGGTCGTCGCCTTGGCGGTGGCCGAGGGTTGGGTGGAGGGATGAAGCAGATCATCGGCTGCCTGGCGTTCGCGTGCCTCGACGTCCTGAAGTTTCTTCCACCGCTCGGGGGTATAGATCAGCAGCAGGCGCAGGCGCAGGGTCGCCATTTTCAGCCTATTTTTCCATAGCGGGTTGGCCGGTTCCAGGACGTTCAAATCCTCGTACATGCGCCAGGCCTTGAGCCATAGACCGGCGCTTTCATCCTCGTCGGCGGAGGAGGAGGATTCCTTGACCAGAGCATCGACCCATTTTTCGTGGCGGAAGGCGTCCTTGTCGTCGGCGAGCAAATAGGCTCGGGCGGCTTCGTCGATGGCGTAGCTGTCCATGCTGTGCTTCAAAAGCAGGTGAACATCGGCGAGGGCCTTCTCGAATTGATCGTGGCGCTGGTCGTTGAATGTTTTGCGCTGGGCCTCAAAATCGTTGACCCACCCGGCCATCTGCTCGATTTGCGCGTCGTGAGAAACCTTGGCGGCCTGATTGAGCAGTTGATCGCTGCGGTCAAAATCACCGATTGCAGCGGCCTGGACGGCGGCGGTTTCCAGTCCGAACGAAGCCGCGTAAGTCGGCATCGTCGAGGGGAATATCGCGGGGGAATTCTGGGCCAGGGCGGGCTGCTGGCGGCGGCTATCGGTCGGGGCGGCAGCGGCGGCCTTGGGAGGCTGACCGCACGACAGCGTCAGGACAAAAAAGGAAATGGCCCCGACGCCTAAAAACATCCGGCTCAACAAACTCTTCATCGCTCTTCACCTGAGAAAGCTGCCCGACACGCGGTAGAATCCCGACACAACGCGGTCGGGCTTGGATCGCAAAACCTTATCCCCGCAAAATACCAGAATCAAACTCCTGCCATTTTGATAGGCATCCGGCCCCGGCGGTGGCTCTGGCGAGGGCCGTGAGTGACCTATGTTGTGCTGCTATCGGCATTTCCCAGCCCATGGAGATAGCCGCCCGGTCAATGTAGCATGCTTGGCGGCTGCAATAGTTACGGCCGACAAGAATACATCATATTTTCTCAATCTTTATGCCAACCATTCTGGCCCAATTAGATCGGTTATTCAGGACCGCCATTCAAGACGCGTTTAATGTGGCGTCGGAGGCGCAAATCGGCGTCAGCCAGAATGAAAAATTCGGAGATTATCAGTCCAACGCGGCGATGGGACTGGCTAAAACGCTGGCCCAGAAGACGGGAAGGAAGGCGAATCCCCGGGCGATTGCCGAGGAAATCGTCGCCAAGCTGAAGCTGGGAGAGATCGCCACGGAAGTGACCATCGCCGGTCCGGGGTTTATCAACGTTCGCCTGTCGCCGGCCTGGCTGGCGAAGCAGCTCAATGCGATTTTTGGCGATGCGCGGCTGGGGATAGCGCCGGTTGCGGAGGCCCAGAGGATCGTGGTGGACTATTCCGGGCCGAACATCGCCAAGGAAATGCACGTTGGGCATCTGCGCAGCACGATCATCGGGGACGCCATCAGCCGGGTGCTGGAATTCCAGGGCAACAAAATCATCCGGCAAAACCACATTGGAGACTGGGGCACGCAATTTGGCCGGGTGGTGCTGGCGATCTGGTATCTCGTGCTGGCGGAACATCTGAATCAGGCTGAGGCGATGCAAGGCCTGGTGGCGCGGATGAAGGAAGCATCCGAAGCCAAAGACGAGGCGGCCAAGGCGGCGGTGGTTCATTCGCTGGCGGAGTTGCACCGATATTTTCTGAGCCAGGACCCGGATGGCACATCCATCTTCGAACCACGGTTAAAGACGCTGAGGCTTCAACTTCCGCCTCTCGAAGCGCTCTATCAATTCGTGACGGCGGCGACGGAGTGCAAGGCCGCCGAAACCGAGATGATCGCGAACGATTCGCTGGCAAGTTTGCCGCGTCTGTTTACGACCTATATCCAGAACCCGAAGGATCCGAGGAACCGGCAAGAGGAACTCGCCTGGCGCAAGGCGAGCGAAGCGACGCTGGAGACTTGCAATGAAATCTACGGAAAGCTTGGTGTGAAGCTAGCGCCGGGCGATGTGAGGGGCGAATCGGCTTATCAAGAGGACTTGAGGGAAATCGTCGCGGAGCTGAAATCATCGGGAATAGCCGTGGAATCGGAGGGGGCGATTGTGGTGATGGCGCCGGGATATGAATCGCCACTGATGATCCAGAAATCCGACGGTGGATATCTCTACGGCACAACCGACCTGGCGGCGATCCGCTATCGAATCACCGAGCTCGGCGCGCGGCGGATCGTTTACAGCCACGACAGCCGGCAGCAGCAACACTTCGCGCAGGTGTTCTGGACGGCACGGCAGATTTGGGCCAAGGGCGTGACGCTGGAATACGCGCCGTTCGGGACGATGCTGGGGGATGACGGCAAGCCGTTCAAATCGCGCAGCGGCACGACGGTGAAGCTGAAGGATTTGCTGGAAGAAGCGGAGGAACGGGCGCTTCGCGTGGTGACGGAAAAGCAGCCCGATCTGCCGGAGGCCCGCCGCAAGGCCATCGCCCATGCGGTGGGCATCGGGGCGGTGAAATATGCCGACCTGGCGAAAGACCGCGTCAGCGACTACGTTTTTTCGTTCGACAAGATCCTGGCGCTGGATGGAAATACGGCTCCGTATCTGCAATACGCGCACGCGCGGATTCGCTCGATCTTCCGCAAAGCCGGCGAGGCGACGACGGGCGAGATTTCGCTGGAATCTCCGTTCGAGTTGGCGCTGGCCAAGCATATTCTGCGTCTTGGCGAAGTGATCGATCAGGTGGCTCGGGAACTGAAGCCGCACCATCTGTGCACATATGTCTATGAACTGGCCACGCGATTCAGCGGGTTTTTCGAGAATTGCCCGGTGATTCAGAGTCCGCCGCCGTTGCGAAAAAGCCGGCTCGCGCTGTGCGATCTGACGGCCCGGACGCTGGAAGTGGGATTGGATTTGCTGGGGATCGAACATCCGGATCAGATGTAGGAAATGTCTTTGGGCAATAGCAACCGGCCGGAGGACCGGCCGATCTTCGGGCAGCGGCGAATTATTTCGTTGATTTTGGATGTATCGTCGCGTAAGGTTCCGCCGCTCGCACGATGTGCGAATTACCCAAAGGAGACCAATTATGCGCATGCTTGTGTACGTCACGGTTCCCCCCGAACCTTTTAACACGGCAGTCCGCGAAGGGACCGCGGGCAAGAAGTTGCAGAAGATCCTCGAGGCGATCAAACCTGAGGCGGCCTATTTCACCGAACAAAAGGGCTGCCGGGGCGCGGTCCTGGTCGTGGAAATGAAGGACGCCTCGGCAATCCCTTCCATCGCCGAGCCGTGGTACCTCAGCTTCAACGCCAACTGCGAATTCCGCATCGCCATGACGCCTGAAGATCTGGCCCGCTCGGGCCTTGACAAGATCGCCAAGGGATGGTGAGGCGTTCCGGCCGGGCGACTCAGCGGGTTTTTCGAGAATTGCCTGGTGATTCAGGGCCCTCCGGCGGGTTGACGCTCTCCCATGTCAGACTTAGAAGTTAGGTCAAATGATATAAGTTATAGGTCAATTCTTATGCTGGCAAACCTGCTTGGCTCGGTCAACAAGGAGCGTGTGCTCATTTACCTCGCAGGCCGAGGCCGCGGTTATTCGCGCGAGATTGCGCGCTTCTTTGACGCGCCGCTGTACCCGGTGCAGAACGCCATGGAGAAGCTGGAGGCGGCGGGCGCTCTGGTCAGCCGGTCGGTCGGCCGCACGCGTGAGTATGAGTTTAATCCGCGCTACCCGGCGCGGGCCGAACTGACGGCCCTGTTGAATCGTGCGCTATCGCTCTACCCCGCAAAGTTGCGGGATAAAATTCTGCTGACGCGCTCCCGCCCCCGGCGCAAAGGCAAGCCACTTTAATAAGCCACTAGATCTTGCCAGCCGCTTCCCTGCGTCTGTCTCAGCGTCCTCCGCGCCTCTGCGGTTCAATTTGAACCCGAGTTCACAACCGGCTGATCAGCAGTTCGCGCTGGAAGATCATCTCCTTCGGCAAATCGCCGGCGAGCTTCAGGAATAATTCTTCCTGGCTCATCACTTCCGCCTTCACATCGTCCACATTGATGGCTTGAAGCTGCTCGAATTGCTGAAAGGAAACGTCCAGGCCTTCCAGGTCGATGTCGCTGCTGCGCGGCATCCAGCCGATGGGCGTTTCGCGGGCGTAGGCCCGGCCGCGCGAGCGGTCGATGATCCATTTCAGGATGCGCATGTTTTCGCCGTATCCGGGCCAGAGAAATTTGCCCCGGTGGCGAAGCTTCGCTGCGGTTTCGAGAGGGCAGGGAAATGGTCACGGTCATTGGCAGCTCTTTCGCTAAGCAATTTTAGCCCCGTTTCCGGAAGCCGCCCGAACGGGGTTTCGCAGGGACCGGATATTCGTTGCAGCCCGAAGGCGCGTTTTGTACAATTCATTTGTCGTATTCGGCGAAGGCAATGACGGTTTTGGGGAATTAAGGCGGGTAGCATTTCGTTGCCAGATTCAGAAAATGGCGCATTCCTGTAGTTTTTGCACTACTTGAATGCTGTCTGTTTTGAGAGGAGGAAAAACATGCCGATCTGGAAGAGTCTTGGGAATCGCGCACTTCTTTTTGCGATCCTGGCCGTCGGACCTGCGATGCCGGCGGTGGCTCAATACACACTGACTACGCTGGCGAGTTTTCCTGGAATCACTGGGAGTGCTTCCGGCGGCCTGGTCGCCGACGCATTCGGCAATCTGTATGGGGCGAGCTTGGCTGGCGGGTCCGGCAACGCCGGCACCGTCGTTGAGCTGGCCAAGGGAAGTAGCAGCATCACCATTTTGGCAAACTTCAATTGGATCGACGGTGCGTATCCCTCGGCCCCCTTGATCGTCGATGCCTCCGGAAATCTGTTTGGGACAACGGGGAATGGAGGGGCGACATATAACTTTGGTAAGTCTTACGGCGACGGCACAATATTTGAAATGGCCAAGGGTAGCAGCAGCATTACCATGTTGGCCTCGTTCACCGGCGGCAATGGCGACGGGCCCGGCAGCTTAATCGCCGATGCCGCCGGGAATTTGTATGGAACGACAGGACTTGGCGGGGCACACGGCGACGGCACGGTATTTGAACTGGCCAAGGGAAGTACCAATATCACGACGCTGGCCTCGTTCAGTAACACGAACGGGGGAGGCCCCTTGGTCGCCGATGCCGCCGGAAATCTATTCGGAACGACGTACGCTGGCGGGACCAGCGGCGACGGCACGGTGTTTGAACTGGCCAAGGGAAGCAGCAGCATCACCACGCTGGCAAGCTTCGATGACAGCAACGGACGAAATCCTCTCGTGGGTCTGAGCACTGACGGTGCGGGTAATCTGTACGGAACGACAGAATATGGCGGGGTCAACGACGATGGCACCGTATTTGAGATAGCAAAGGAAAGCAGCAGCATCAACACGCTTGTAAGCTTCAATGGCAGTGACGGTTACGCGCCATACGCCGGCGTGATCGCGGATGCGTCGGGCAATCTGTTTGGATCGACATCGCGTGGCGGGGACAGTTTTTATGGCAATGTATTTGAGCTTGCCAAGGGGGCCAGCGGCGTCACCACGTTGGCGAGCTTCGATCTCGATAATGGGGCCATTCCATTGGGCACTCTGATCTCCGATGCGTCCGGTGATCTGTACGGGGTGACTGGAAATAGCGGGCCCGAGACCGCCTTCGGCACCATATTTGAACTTTCGCCCACCAGTGTTCCCGAACCGGCATCATTCTCTCTCGTGGTGTTTGCCAGTCTGAGTCTGACCGCCCGTCGACGCCGAGGATGATCAATCCAAATGGCAGGATTTTTCACAACCGGCTGATCAACAGTTCCCGTTGAAAAATCATTTCCTTCGGCAAATCCCCGGCGAGCTTCAGGAATAATTCTTCCTGGCTCATCACTTCCGCCTTCACATCGTCCACATTGATGGCTTGAAGCTGCTCGAACTGCTCGAATGAAACGTCCAGGCCTTCCAGGTCGATGTCGCTGCTGCGCGGCATCCAGCCGATGAGCGTTTCACGGGCGTAGGCCCGGCCGCGCGAACGATCGATGATCCATTTCAGGATGCGCATGTTTTCGCCGTAGCCGGGCCAGAGAAATTTGCCCTGGTCGTCGGTGCGAAACCAGTTGACGTGGAAGATGCGCGGGCAATCGGTCATCTTCTTGCGCATGCGGAACCAGTGGACGAGGTAATCGCGGATGTTGTATCCAATGAAAGGGAGCATGGCCATCGGATCGCGGCGGACGACGCCGACCTGTCCGGTGGCGGCGGCGGTGGTTTCGCTGCCGAGGGTTGCGCCGAGGTAAACGCCGTGGATCCAGTTGAAGGCCTGGTAAACCAAGGGAACGACTCGGGAGCGGCGGCCGCCGAAAATGATCGCGGAGACGGGCACTCCGGCGGGGTCGTTGGCGGCGGGGTCGAGGGCGGGGTTGTTGATCATGGGAGCGGCGAATCGGCTGTTGGGATGGGCGGCTTTTCGGCCGCAGGCGGGCGTCCATTGCTGCCCGGCCCAATCGAGGCATTCGGCCGGGGGCTCGGGCGTTTTCCCTTCCCACCAGACGTCGCCGTCGCTCAGGAGGGCGACATTGGTGAAGAGCGTGTCGCGTTGCATGGCGGCCATGGCATTGGGGTTGGTCTGCTGGTTGGTGCCGGGGACGACGCCGAAATATCCGGCCTCGGGATTGATGGCGCGCAGGCAGCCGGTGTCGTCCACCCACATCCAGACGATGTCGTCCCCCACGGTGGTGATCTTCCAGCCGGCGTCGCGATATTTCTTGGGGGGGATGAGCATGGCGAAATTGGTCTTGCCGCAGGCACTGGGGAAAGCGGCGGCGACGTAGGTTTTTTCGCCCTCGGGGCTGGTGGCGCCCATGAGGAGCATGTGCTCGGCCATCCACTCCTGCTGCTGGCCGAGGAAGCTGGCGATGCGAAGCGCCAGGCATTTCTTGCCCAATAGCGCGTTTCCGCCATAGCCGGAGCCAAAGCTCCAGATCGCGTTGTCCAGGGGGAAATGGCAGATGTATCGCCGCTGGGGATTGCAATCGGCGACGCTGTGGAGGCAGCGCGTGAATTCCGGCTCGGCGTCGGGATCGGCGGTGGAAATGCCGGCGTCCAACTGCTTCCAGGCGACGGTTCCCATGCGGGTCATGATGCCCATGCTGACGGCGACATAGACGGAGTCGGTCAATTCGACGCCGACTTTGGCCAGCGGCGAACCGATCGGGCCCATGACGAAGGGGACGACGTACATGGTCCGGCCCTTCATGCAGCCGCTGAACAGGCCCTTGAGTTTTGCGTAGGCGGAGCGCGCGTCCATCCAGTTGTTGGTGACGCCGGCCATGTCCTGGCTGGGCGTGCAGATGAACGTGGCTTGCTCGCTGCGGGCGACGTCGTTGGTGTTGCTTCGATGCAGGTAGCAACCGGGCCGCTTCTCTTGATTCAGTTCGATGAACGCGCCCTCCTTGACGCCGCGCTTCAGCAGGATCTGTTTTTCCTCGGCGGAACCATTACACCAGAAGACATTTTCAGGCTGGCAGAGTTCGATGCACTGCTCGATCCACGCCTGCACGTGCCGGTTGATGGCGGGTCGCGGCCAAGCGGTGGACTTGGTTGATTCCTGCTTGCGTTCGGTCTTGGTGTTGCTCATGGAGCTCTCCATTGGGCGGCCTCGCAGCTTAGCTTTATCATCGTAATGGGTCGGATTGAGGAAAGACAGACAGCCCCGGATGTACCTCCGGGGCTACATGGAAGCTATATTATTATTCCCCTTGAATCCAGAGCAAAAATCTTCCGGCGACTCCGCGGCCCGGGCGATTGAGATCGCCCTCACCCATCACCGGGCCGGCCGGCTAGCCGAAGCGGAACAAATCTATCGGCAGGTTCTTTCGCGACAACCGGATCATCCGGATGCGCTTCATTTGCTGGGGGCTGTTCTTGGCCAGAGGGGTCAGCCGCAACTGGCGATCGAGTTGATCGGCCGCGCGATTGGGCTTCGGCCCCAAGTTCCGGATTACCATGCGAATCTCGGGGAATTTCTGCGGCACGCGGGAAACCTGGAGCAATCGGCGGCCAGCTTTCGTCGGGCCATCGCCCTGAAGGCGGACGAGCCGGGGTATCATAACGGGCTTGGGGTGACGCTGGCGGAGGGGCAGCAAATAGAGCCGGCGATCGGCGAGTTTCGCAGCGCCATCGCCCTGAAGGCGAATTTTGCCGATGCGTATAGCAACCTGGGCGGCGCGCTTCGCACGGCGGGACGGCTGGAAGAGGCCCTGGCGGCAATCGAATCGGCGATCAAACTCCAGCCGCAAGTGCGCGGGGCGCACAACCATCTGGGGCTTGTTCTGGCCGACATGGGACGATACCAGGAGGCCATCAGCGCCTATTCCACGGCCCTTGCGCTCAAGCCGGATTCCGCCAAGGCCCATAGCAATCTGTCGCAGGTGTATCTACTGCTGGGCGATTACCGGCGCGGGTGGGCGGAATATGAATGGCGGCTTCAGGTGCCTTCCATCGTCGGCCCGTGGCGGTTTGAACGGTCACGCTGGGACGGCGGCGATCTCACCGGCAAGACGATCTTTCTGCACCCCGAGCAGGGGTTTGGCGACACGATTCAGTTTGTGCGATTCATTCCCCAACTCGCGGATCGCGGGGCGAAGATCGTTCTTGGATGTCCGGCGGAACTGTCGCGGATTTTCCAGGGTTTTGGCGAGATTGTGCTTCAGGGCCAGCGCATTGGGCCGCACGACGTCCATTGCTCGCTGCTCAGCCTTGGCGCCGTTCTTGGAGTCACGGCGGACGCGATTCCGGCTCCGATTCCTTATCTCAAAGCGGATTCGCAACTGGCCGAGGAATGGGGCAGGCGATTCGATTCGGGGGACAACCGGCTGCGCGTGGGCCTGGTATGGGGCGGACGCCCGACACATCCGAACGATAGGAATCGCTCGATGAGGCTGAGGCAATTCGCGCCGCTGGCGTCGGCGGCGAAGGCGGCGTTTTACAGCCTGCAAAAGGGCGCCGCTTCCGCCGAGGCGGCCGATCCTCCGCCGGGCATGCAATTGACCGATTGGACACAGGATATGAACGATTTCGCGGACGCCGCCGCTTTGCTTGCGAACCTGGACCTCTTGATCACCGTGGACACGGCGACGGCGCATCTCGCGGGGGCGATGGGCAAGGCGGTCTGGCTGCTGTTGCCATTCGTGCCGGATTGGCGGTGGATGCTCGAGCGCGAGGATTCACCCTGGTATCCGACGATGCGTCTGTTTCGGCAGAAGACAGCGGGCGATTGGGGTGATGTTTTGCGGCGGGTTGAGGAGGAGTTGGGGCGATTCGCGGTGCTGACTTCGGCGAGTTCAGTCGAGCCGCGCACCGCCGCTAAATAATCTTGGCTCGCTTGTCACGGGCTGTCGATTCTTCGCAAATCCTGCGGGAGAATTTTGTCTTCGATCTCCGGGGGAACCTGGCCGGTGGGGAAGATCAACGCCAGGCGAGAACCCTCGTATGCCACGGCGATTCGGCCGGCCGGGTCGCACCAGATGCGGCGAATTTCCTGGAAATCCGGAATGTGTTGGCTGAAGACGGCTTCGAGCACAAACGGCTGAGGCTCGGCGGGCGTGGCCCTGAGACGCGCGATCCTTCCGGTGGAGTTGAAGAGGAAGAGATGGCCCTGGCGGTCGCTCACCAGCCATGGAGGCACGTCGGCAGAGCCGGCGCATGCGTCGGGGAGAAGCCAACTGAATTTCTTTCCCGCGGGCGTGAGCAGCAGGAGATTCGTCTGTCCGCCGTAAAAGCGATTGCCGTCGGGGTCGGTGCAGAGGGGCGGGTTTTCAGGGGTTTTCGCCGCGTCCGTGAGCATTGGTTCGGACGGGTCCATCGCCTGCCAGTCATGGTCGCCGACGATCCAGTGGGCGGTTCCGCGCTGGATGACCGGCCAATCGGCTTTGGTCCATCCCGCGCCGTTTCCGGTGTCGATGAGCCAGATCGCCAGCCGCGGCGTGGGATCGGGAACGGTCGGATCGAGGATGAGCGTGCGCTGGGAAGAATCCTCGTGAAAGAGCCAGCGGCCGCGACCGTCGATGGCGAACAGGTGGGTAAAGGTCCGTTCCGAAGGGCGCAGCAACGGCTCGAACCGGTTTGGGGGGAGATATCTTGCCGGCCCCATGTCCGCGGTCGTTACGACCCATTCGTCCCGCAATCCGGTGACGGTTCCGCCGTTCTTGGCGAGGCTTTCCACGATGGCGGCGGGCAGTTCCTGCGCCGGCTTGCCGGGGCGCACACAGAGGTAATCGGGAGATACCACTTTCGGGCCCTGGCCCTCCTGGGGAATGCTCAGACCCTGTGGGGCGAAAAAGACCATGCCGCCATCGCGGAGCGTTGCGATCAGGGTCAGTTGGTCGCCGTTGACGGCCATTCCTCCGAGGGTGGCGCCTTGCAACAACTCGTGAATCCGCCCTTGCGCGCCGGGAGCGGCGCTGGAGACAAGCTTTTCCAGGATGGGATTGATCTTCGGGCCGTATTGCGTGAGCCGCTGATACGCCGCGACCCGCTTGTCCGGATCGTCATCTCCAAGCTGATCGACCAGCGCGGCAATCTCGCTTTCGTTGATTCCCGGACTGTCCAACGAGACGAACGTCAACTCGGCGCTAGCGGCATCGCGGCGAATCTGCAAGACGCTGCCGTCGAGCAGGGGCACGAGATAAACGATATCGCCCGGCCAGGTGGCTGAATCGAGTTGCGTCCACTTTCCATCGAGATACCTTGCGACGCGCGTTTGGGCGAAATGTTCATCGGCTGGAATCCAGGCGAGGAGTCCGCGCGTGTCGAAGAGCACGATTGGCGCGCCGCTTGGCTGGGCAGAGGCGGACGAATCCGTCAGGGGAAAATAGTCCTCGCTCAGCTCCTTGCCAAGCGTGATGATGCTGACGCCCAGATCGGTCGGCACGATGAGGCGGGTGGTTTCCCCGTCGATCCAGGTTAGTGCGAAGTGCCAGTGATAGGAGCGATGCCAGGGAATCGGGCGGCGATCCTTGGGGGAAATGATTTCAAAGCCATCGCCGTTGCGACAAATCGCCGACGGCTCCCACAATCCCCGGCCATTTAGGGACCAGATGATGTAGGCGATCGGCCGATCGACGATGTGCTCGCTCTCGCCGGCCGCTCGGGCCAAAACGATGGGCAGCGGATCGGCATCCGGGCGGGTGATCCACAGGTCTCCGCGCGAGCAGACGTAAATCGGCTCGCGCAGGATCAGATGGGCCGCATCGTTCAAATCCACTGGAACGGCCCACGGACGCGTGTCGGGATAATTCGCCAAATCCGCGTGGAGGAGTTGGCCATAGGTCTGAATGATTACCGGCGGCTGGGTGGATGGAACGGTCGCGATCGATGGCTGGGTCGCCGGCAGCGAAGTCGGCGCTGGTGCAACCGGAGGACCGGCAGGTTTACCGAAAAGAAATACCAGGGCCGCGCCGGTCGCGGCCGCGATCAACAGCCAGAGAGTCACCCACGCTACTCGTCCGGACGATTCGGACATCAATCACTCCATGCTGGAAGCACTTTACCGCGCCGATGATGGTCGCAAGAAGGTTACCGGCGCGGGGCGGTGGGGCAGTTTGAGATTTAATCGAAAATCTCGCTAAATCAGGTAATATGGATTCTGCGTTTGAAAGTCGCTGTCTGTCTTTTGGGCGATGGTGGAACGTGATCAATTGAGGGACCGCCGTGACTGATCGCGAAAGGCTCGTCGAAAAAATCACCTCGCAAAATCTTCGGCCCGGCGAAGTCGTTGTCACTCTGGAAGACTTCTTCGCCGGCAACAACGACCGCGGGTCTATTGGATGTAATCTCGGCAACGCGCAGCCCGCGATTTCCGAGTTTTATAGCACGCTATGTGACATTCGATCGAAGCCGAGCGTCCAAGATGTTCTGGTTCGTATCTGTGAATACGACAATCCATCCGCTTGGCCGTATGGTGATACTGTTTATGTCATCACCTCTGCCAACATTGAAGAAGTACGGCAATGGGTGGCTCCTCTCAAACCCGACGAAGTGTATGCCGAGTGGATGTATGGCCCCCCGCCTAAAGCCCCGTCGCTCGCTTCAGGCATGAATCCGTACAGCATTTGGTGGGATTAACTTTCTAATAACGTCCCGGCCCCGCCGGGGACGACACGCCCTGGTTCTTTCCGGTATGATCGGCTGGACCATTATGTCCCCCACTGCAAGCGGCTACGCCATCGATCTCCAAAACGTCACCAAGATCTATCGTCGGCGCGTTCACGCGCTTCAGGACGTTTCCATGCGGGTGAATCGCGGGGAAATCTTCGGGCTGCTCGGTCCCAATGGAGCGGGAAAAAGCACGCTGGTCAAAATCATGGTCACCGTCGTTCGCCCAACCAGCGCTCACGGAACGATCCTCGGCCACGCCATCGGCCACAAGGCGACCCTGGGCCGGGTGGGATATTTGCCGGAGAACCATCGCTTTCCGCGCTATCTGAGCGGCCGGCAGGTGATCGAATTCTTTTCGGCCCTGGCCAAGGCCGATCGATCCATGCGAAAGAAGCGGGCGGCGGAGTTGCTCGATCTTGTAGGCATGACCGCGTGGGCGGACACGCAAATCTCGCAGTATTCCAAGGGGATGCTTCAGCGAGTCGGGCTGGCGCAGGCGCTGGGGGCGAATCCGGATTTGATTATTCTCGATGAGCCGAGCGACGGCGTCGATCCCGGGGGCAGGCGGGACATTCGGCAGGTGCTTCTGCATCTTCGCCAGCAGGGGGCGACCGTTTTCATCAACAGCCATTTGCTGAGCGAATTGGAAAGCGTGTGCGACCGGGTGGCGATCCTGGTCGGGGGAAAAGTCGCCCGGCAAGGGTCGGTGAATGAACTCACCATGCCGAAACAATGCTATCTGTTCGAGCTTGAATCTCCGACCTGGCCGGCGGTGGCGGCGACATTTGTCGGGGCGTTCGACCTCGGGGCGCCGCCGGCGCCCGGTCGCCCGGCGCGGGGATGGCTCCAGGACAAAAGCTGGTGCGAATTCGACGGGATCGCCCTGCGCGTGGGGAGGACCGAGGCAGCGAATGTGCAGGACATCATCGACGCGCTGCGAAAAAACAACCTGGTCATCCGCAGAATGCAATTGATCCGGCCGTCGCTGGAGGATTTGTTTTTCGAAGCGATGACCGATCTGACGACGCAGCCGGCCGCCCTTTCGGGCGCCAGGCCCCCGCCGCTTTCAGGAAGATCATGAGCCAGACCCTCGCACTGATTTGGGACGCGTATCGGGATTTGAATTCCAGGAGGATGTTCTGGATCGTGCTGATATTGTCGGCGCTGGTGGCAGCATCATTTGCCGCGATCGGGGTGACGAGCACCGGATTCAAGATTTTCACCTGGGAAATTCCCTCGCCGATTCTCAACAGCAAAGAGCTGTCGCCCGGCGATTTTTACAAGAGCATATTCCTGAACTACGGGATTGGATTCTGGCTGACGTGGCTGGCAACGGTGCTGGCGCTGATCTCGACGGCGAGCTTGTTCCCGGATTTTCTCGCGGGCGGCGCGGTCGATTTGTATCTTTCCAAGCCCATCAGCCGGCTCCGGCTGTTCCTGACGAAATATGCGTGCGGCCTGCTGTTCGTGGGGCTTCAGATCGGCTGCTTTTGCGGGGCGAGCTTTGTAGTGATCGGTTTGCGCGGCGGGGCGTGGGAGCCGGGGATTTTTCTGGCGGTCCCAATAGTCGTGCTGTTTTTCAGCTACCTGTTCTGCTTCTGCGTTTTGATCGGGGTGTGGACGCGCTCGACGGTGGCGGCGGTGCTGCTGACGTTTCTGTTCTGGGTGTTCACGTTCGGGGTGCACACGACGGAGGTGACGCTCCTGACGTTCAAGCTGACGGAAGAATCCGCGGCGGCGCGCCTCGATAAGCTGATTCAATCCGATCAAGAGCGGCTTGCCAACTGGCAGCGGGCTAAGGCGACGCGGCCCACCACACAAAACAGCGACTATGTGACCATGTACCAAAATGACCTCAAGAGCGACCGGGCCAAGCGCCAGGACATGCACGGCTCGTTCGTTCGGCCGCACGCGATTTTTTATGACGTCAAGACCGTTCTTCCCAAGACCTCGGAAACCGTTGCGCTTCTGGAGCGGATGCTGATCAGCAGCGCCCGGCTGGAACATGTCGCCCGCGATCGTCAGGACGATTCGGAAAATTCTTCGGCCGAACTCAACGGCAACCCCATTCCGATGCGGGAGCTTCAGGCCGAAATCCGCAGCCGGAGCGTCGGCTGGATCGTCGGCACGTCGGTTGGGTTTGAGGCGGTCGTGCTGGCGCTGGCGGCGTGGATATTCTGCCGGCGGGACTACTAATAATTCCGCCGCGAGGCCGCGGCGGCTAAACTACCCTTCAGGAGATCTTCATGGCCAAGGTTCGCAAGGCTGTCATCACGGCGGCGGGTCGGGGGACGCGGCAGTATCCCGCTTCGACGGCGGTTCAGAAGGAAATGTTTCCGCTGGTCGATCGCGACGGACTGACCAAGCCGATCATCCAGATCATCGGGGAAGAGGCGATCGATTCGGGCATCGAGGCAATCTGCATCATCACGCAGCCGGGTGAGGAGAACCAATATCGCGAATATTTTCGCCGGCTCGACAACAGCATGGTCAAGTCGTTTCGCGGGAAGGATTGGGCGCTCTTGGAATCGGAAAAGCTGGAGGCCTTCGGCGAGCGCCTGCACTTTGCCGAGCAGCACACGCCCGAGGGATTTGGACATGCGGTGTACCAGGCGAAGGAATTCGTCGGCGACGATCCGTTTCTCCTGCTTTTAGGGGACCACGTTTACATCAGCGACATCAAGGACCGCTGCGCGCGTCAACTGGTAAACGTCTATGAGAGGAACACGCTGGAGGCGGTCACCGGCGTTCAGCCGACGCTGGAGCGGCTGCTGCACATGTTCGGGGTGATCCGGGGGGAGGCGATCGAGGCGCAGCGGGGCATCTACAAGGTAAAGCTCATCGTCGAAAAGCCGTCGATCGAACTGGCGCGGGAGAAGCTGGTGACGCCGGGCCAGCCGGCCGGCAATTACCTGGCGCATTTCGGGATGCACGTTTTTTCGCCGCGGATATTCGATTCGCTGGAATACCTGATCAAGAACAACCTTCGGGAAAAGAACGAGATTCAACTCACGGCGGCCCAGGAGCACCTGCGCCAGCACACGGACCAATACTGGTGCGTGGTGACGCAGGGGCAGCGCTATGACACGGGGATTCCATACGGGCTCATGGAAACGCAGTTGGCGCTAGCGCTGAGCGGGATTCATCGCGCGGAGATTTGCGAGGCCATCGCCCGGCTTCTGGCCACGCAAGTCAAAAACTGAGTGGTCCTTTAGCGCACAAACTGCCGATACCACTTTTGTAGCTTATCAAATTCGAGCATAACGAATGGGCGGATGCCCTGGAAGGACCGGTGATCCGTGAGCGAAATCGTTGGGAGCAACGCTATCGCTGATTTTGTTCGTCAGAACGATTCGGGTTCGCGGCAAGTGAAGTACCAAGACGGCCAGGCCGTTTTCGAGCCGAGGGACCGGGCGACGGAGTTTTTCGTCGCGGAGTCCGGGGAGATTCGTCTGTTTGAAGTGGGGGCCCACGGCGCTCGCCGGCTGCTGGATATTATCGGTCCCGGGCAATGCTTCGGCTTCGCCTCTTTGGGGAGAATTCCGCTTTACGAGAATTTGGCGATTTCCGTGGGCAATTCCTCGGCGTGGGTCATCGCGGCGGACCGGCTGCGGGAAATCATCCTGGGCCACGGCGAGCTGGCGCTGCAGTTTGTTGAAAGCATGACGCGGCAACTACAAGACGCCTGGAACGAAGGAAGCCATTTCGTGTTCGAGGATTGCCGTCTTCGGCTGATCAAAACGCTGCTGCGGTTCAAGAACACGCCGGCGGCACGGGCGGTTCCGGGCGGGGTTGAATTGCGGATGACGCACGCACAACTGGCGCAGGCGGTGGGCGTCGCGCGGGAAACGATCAGTTTGTGTCTGACGCAGTTGCGGCGGGAGAACCTGGTTCAAACGCGCCGAAACCGCGTGCTCTATAATCCCGATCGCCTTCAGCCATTTGATCCGCAGCCGGAATTCATCCCTGAACTAGCGATTGCGGGTTAGCCATTGCCCCCGGCTCGTGAGCCGCCGGCTCGTGGATGACAAGGCGGTTTCGCCCCAATTCCTTGGCCTGATAAAGCGCCTGATCGGCCAGGACGGTCAATTGATCGGCAGCGCTAGGGGCGTTGGCCTTTCTGGATGCGATGCCGGCGGACATGGTTACGCCATCGTTGTGCCGAAGAACCCGCGCCGAGCCCTGTCGGAATTCGTCGCGTATGCGTTGGGTGACGCTGGCGGCTTCCTGGGCCGAGGCGTGGGGCAGGAGCAGGACGAATTCGTCTCCGCCATATCGTGCGGCGACGTCCATCTTTCGCATGCTGGCGAAGATGACTTTCCCGGCGACGGAAAGGAGCTGATCGCCGATGGCGTGTCCGTGCTTGTCGTTCAGTTGCTTGTAGCCGTCGAGGTCGATCATGACGCAGGAGAGGTCGCTGTCCATGCGTTCGCTCTCGGCAAACATTTGATCGAGGACACGATTGAAGTGGCGACGATTGCACAGGCCGGTCAGGGCATCGGTGGCGGCGAGTTCCTCAACCATCTTCAGCGACCTTTCAAGCTGGGCGTTTTTGTCGCGCACGTCGCGCAGGGCGCGATCGACTTCGGCGCGGAGTTTCTGGTTTTCGGCGTAGAGCTTGGCGACGGTCAGGTTCTTCTCGACGACCAGCGGAATGGTGAAGAGGTAGTCCCCGAATTTGACGACATAATCCATGGCCCCGCGGCGGATGGCCTCGGCGGCCATCTGCCCGACGTTTTCACCCGTGACCATGATGACGGGGGTGGTGCATCTCTGGTGGATCTTCTCCAGCAAATCCATTCCGCTGATGTCCGGGAGATTGAAATCGGTGAGAATGAGGTCGAAGGCGGCGAGGTCCAACTGCAACGCCGCCGCGCCGCACTCAACCGCCTTGACGGTGGTGGCGCCAAAATGTTCCTCGAGCGTTTCAACGATCAGTTGCCGCTGATCGGGATCGTCTTCCACGATAAGCAGATGGATGTTTTCCATGGTAAAAGAGTTCGATTCCTTTGGCGTCTTATCGGCCGGTTCGCCCGCAAGGTGAAGGGCCGGCGCGATTTATCGGCGGCACTGTTCCGGCGGCAAATGATGTTCCGGATATTGATGGATGGTGAGCCAATAATTGGCGCTCGTCAGGACCACCTTGAGGAGCTGCTCGGCGCTGGCGGGCTTGAGGGTATAGCTGTTGGCGCCCGCCTCGGCGGCTTTGCGCATCTGCAATTCATCGCTCACCCCCGTGATCATTACAACCGGTATATCCCGCAAATTCGGAGCGGCTTTGATCGCCTTGAGCACGTCCTGGCCGTTCAAGCCGGGCATTTCGATATCCAGGTAGATCAGCCCCGGCTTTGGGGCGTGGGCCCATGATCCTCGCCGGTGGAGGAAATCCAGGGCCTCGTTTCCATCGGCGACCTCGAAGACACGGTTGCGTACCTTGGATTGAGAGATGGCGTCGCGGATGAGCAGGCGGCAATCCTGGTCATCGTCCACGATCAGGATCGTGATGCCCTCTTTGGGATGCGCGGCCTCGGAGGCGAAATCGCGCGGACTCTGTTTCGTTGACGCCGGGGCGTTCATTTGGCACCGCTCAGTTCCGGCTGTGCGGCCGGCACATATTGTCCATTGATGGTGAACTTAAAAGTGCTTCCTTGGCCCGGTTCGCTTTGGACGCGGATGCTCCCGCTGTAGGTCTCGACGATGCTCTTGACGCTGGAGAGGCCGACGCCCTTGCCGGCGATATTCCGCGACGCCGAATTCTTCCCGCGGCGGAAAACGTAGAACACCTTGGCCTGATCCTCGGCGTCGATTCCCATGCCGGTGTCGCGGACGTAGAACTCGGCTTCGGTGGGATGCACCTCGCATCCGACGTGAATCTCGCGCACCGGGCCGTCTCCCATGTATTTGATCGCGTTGTCGATCAGGTTCTGGAATACCTGGCGGAAGCGGGAGCGCTCGCCATGCAGGACGGGCAGCGGCGTATCGACGATGAACGTGATTTGCCTGCCGCGCAGATCGCTTTCGAACAATCCCTCAACCTCGGCCACGAGGCTGGCGGTTTCCACCATTTCCATTTTTTCGCGGCGCGTTTTGATCCTCGAGAGTTCCAGCAATTCGGAGATCAAATCGGTTTCCACATCGACGTTCTTCTGAATGCGCTGCAAGCGGTGGACGATTTCGTCGTCGAAGCGGTCGCGGTGCTTCATCAGGAGCATCGCGGCCATGCCGCTGATGTTCCGCAAGGGAGCGTTGAGGTCGTGGCTGACGGCGCGGAGGAAATCCTCCTTCTCGGCGATTTCGCTGCTGAGCCGCTGGTTGGCCATCTCAAGCTGGGCGGTGCGCTGGACGACTTTTCGCTCGAGTTCGTCGTTGATTTCGAGCAGGTCCTGCTGCTGGCGCTTGACGGTTTGGATCATGGCATTGAAGGAGCGAGCCAAATCGCCGATGGCATCGGCACGATCGATGGCGACGGCGGTGTCCAGATCGCCGTCGGCGATGCGGTTGGTGGCCTCGACCAATTGGCGGATGGGACGAAAAAGGCGGTGCACCAGGAGATAGGCGGCGGGAAGTGTAATCAGGACCGTTACGCAGCCAATGCCCAGGGCGAAATAATTCGCCCGCTGGACCTGCGACTCCTCCTGTTCGGGCGAGATGCCCACGGCCACAAAGCCCACCAGCCGCGATTTTCCGGCCGATTCCAGGCCAAGCACCGGCAGGCAGACCTCCAGGCAATCTCCGAAGGGGGTGGAGGTTTCGCGATGCACGCGCGTCAGCGACGCGATGTCCACTCTCGAGAGGAAGGCGAGATCGGATCTCGAAATGGAGCCTCGGTCCGCCAGGGCGATGTTGTTTCCGGCGTCATTGTAAAAGGCGATGAACAGGACATTTCGGGTTTTGAGCAGAGCGTTGCCCATGAGTTGGAGCGTCGGCACATCGCCGGCGGAGATGGCCTCGCGAGAAGCCATGGAAAGGGTGTAAGCGGTTTGCCGGGCCTGTTCGCCCATCATTCCCGTGACCTGCTGGTCGATCCGCGAAGCCCAAAGCCAGGAAGTGGCGCCGATGGAGGCGGTCAACAGCGCCATCACGGCGATGATGCACTTTGATTCCAGGGCAAGCCCGGCGCGAAATCGCGCAATCCTCGCCAGCGGCGATGGTGAATCGCTCGATCCCGTCGGGGTATTTTGTTTAGCCAAGTCCATCGATGGAGGCGGCATGGGCCGCATCCAATTCATCGTCGCGATGCAATTTCGAGTTAAGATGGATCGAAGGTACGATCTGCAACGAGCCAAGATTTATGGGACAGTTGAGCGACCCGGCTTTGGTGGAACTTTCGGCGGATGCGACGTGGCCGGCGGAAGAGAACGAGCCGCTGGGTCCGTGGCGGCTGCGCGCCACCCGGGGATACTCCCATCGAGCCAACTCCGTGCGAACGGTCTGCGCCGAGGGGGGCGGGCCGGTGCATGTTTCCTGGCTCGAACTCATCACCGAGGCCGAAGCATTCTATCGCCAGCGGCATTTGCCGGCGATTTTCCATATTTCCCCGGCAACGGCGCCTGGCGATCTCGATCGGCTGCTGGATGAGCGCGGATACGACCTCGGGCATTCGGCCGAGGTCTGGTCGGCCGATCCGGGCGAGGTTCGGGATGCGACCGAGCGCGGCGGCGCCCTCGGCCAGATCGTTGAGCGAAATTCCCCGGATGCGGCATGGCTGGCGTGCGCGTGGGACGAGCACATTGGTCCGGGGAATGTCCGCGAGGAAATTTGTCGCCGCGTTCCTTCGCCGCGCGTTTTTGCCGTGGTTGTCGAGGGAAACGAACCGGTCGCGCGGGTCCTTGGGACGGTTCATGGCGGCGTGGGTTGGGTTTACTGCATGGCCAGCGTCCCGGATCGCCAGCGCCGCGGGCATGCCACGCGACTTTTGAATTCGCTGGCCCAGTGGACGCTGGCCAGTGGCGGAAAGACGCTGTGCCTTCAGGTGATGGCCGAAAACACGCCGGCGCGCAAGCTCTATGCGAAGGCGACGTTCCGGAAGCAATACGACTATCATTACCGAGTGCGGCGATGAGGTATCCCGCCCGAGCGTGGCCATTTAACAATTGATTCGCACGACGGTTCGGCTAAGGTGTTGGAAGATACGGGAGCGTGTATGGATGGATTGCCCGGGTTGGTTGGTCAATATGCGACGATACTTGCCGATCCGCCGTGGCGGTTTCAAAACCGTACGGGCAAGGTTGCGCCTGAGCATGTCCGCCTTCGCAGATATGAGACAATGAGCATCGAAGAGATCTGTGCGCTGCCTGTCGCGGCACATGCCGCCAACCCGTCGCACCTTTACCTTTGGGTGCCTAATGCGCTTCTTCCATGGGGCCTGCGGGTCATGGAGGCATGGGGCTTCAAATACAGGGCCAATGTCGTTTGGTACAAGGTCCGCAAAGACGGTGGGCCGGACGGCCGGGGCGTCGGATTTTATTTCCGCAATGTGACGGAAATCTTGCTGTTTGGCACACGTGGCAAGATGCGCACGCTGGCCCCTGGGCGGCGGCAGGTAAACATCATCGCAACCCGTAAGCGGGAACACTCTCGCAAGCCATCGGCGGTTTATGACCTCATTGAACGGTGCAGCCCCGGGCCACACCTCGAACTATTCGCGCGGGAACGGGTCAAGGGGTGGAAGCAGTGGGGTAACGAAGTGGACAGTTATGTGGACAAGCGCAAGGCTAATCCAATGTACGATAGCGATGAGTCCAGCGCCTATTTATTCGCGTCATAGCATCCCGGCGTGATGCCTACCGCCAGTACGGGACAGCCGCCAGCGCCGCCACCGTCGATCTTTGGCAGCAATTTATTCCAGTGTGTGGTCGAATTACCGTACTTCGTCCCGATGCCAAGGTCGTCAAAGATCGCCTGCAACTCTGAAACGCGCGTGATAATCACGCCCGCCGAAACTACCCTGAGCTGATGCAAGAGGCGGAAGTTGTTCAAGTCGCGGTCGTAGAACTCCGTCTTGTTGTTCCACTCCACTTCAATAGCCACTCCGGCCTTGAAGTTGTCGATCCGGTGTGTCGGTACGTCGATTTCTTCTCCGTCAACGCGGATGCCAATATCAAACTGGTGCTCTTTCCAGCCCCGCTGATTTAAATATCCGTCCATCTGCTGCGGTATTTGCGATCGGCCACCGCCACCAATGACGATAGCGCTCTTCTTCAGGCGGAAGTCTCGTAAACACCCTAGCAGATCCTGCCATTGTTCCGGGAAATCGGTTGCCAAAACCGCGGCGGCGTGGTTCCACTCTTTGAAGCGGTATCGCTTCGCCAGGTCATTCGGTATGGAGTCGGGCCCCATACGGCGTGATGAGACCACAAACCGGATCAGCGGTCAAAATTTCGGATCGGGATCCGGCCGGCGCTGAGGCGCCCTTGTTCAGCTTGTTCGGTTGGGTATACTTCCGGTCCTTGCCCGGCATGCCTCAAAACCATGCCGAGCGGTTCCGGCGCGTAAGACGGCCGCTTTCGCGGCTGCCGCGCATGTTTTGAGACGGGCGTTTGGCCCGTGGAAAGTTCCTCACATGGGCCGTCACACGGGTCCCAAGCTTAAATTGTCTCGTCGGGTCGGCGTCCCAATAGCTGACATTCCCAAACACACCGGCCGCGGAGAACTTGAGCTGCCCGGCATGCACGGGCATCGCGGGCGGCGACAAACCGAATACGGCGTTCGCCTCAACGAAAAGCAGAAACTCCGTTACCATTACGGCATGTTCGAGAGGCAGTTTCGCCGCTTCCTGAACATCGCCAAGAAATCCAAGGGCAACACGGCCAACACGATGATGCAGCTTCTGGAGACGCGCCTGGACAATGTCCTGCGTCGCCTGGGCGTCGGGCGAACCATCTGGGCCACCCGCCAAACCGTTGCCCACGGACACGTTTTGGTGGATGGCCGGAAGACGGATATCGCCAGCTATCTCGTTAAGCCGGGTCAGACCATTACGTTCAAGGAAGGCATTCACAAGGTGCTGCGCGAGAATATGGAACAGGGGGCTGGGCACCAGGTTCCGAATTGGCTGGAATGGAACCCGGCTCAGCTCACGGCGAAGGTCAAATCCCAGCCGGTGCCTGAAGATGTGCCGTTCGAGGTGAATATGAATCTGATCATCGAGTTTTACCGGTAAACGCACTTCGGTCGCCGGGCAGCCGGCTGAAACAATGAACCCACAGAGCCAAGCTCTGTGGGCTTTTTTTTTCGCGATATGTGGATTTCAATTTGGGCTTCGCCACCACGCCCAAGGCAGCCAGATTCCCAAACGAATGTTGGGAGAATTACAGTGGATGCGACGCGTAGCGACCCCATTCGCTTGAAACCCCGTTTGCACCCCCGCTTGAACCTTGTCTGTTATGGGACGTAGCATTCCCGGACTATGCGTTTTCCCAATCTTGCCCATTTCGCGAATGTTCCGCAGATTCTAAATGTTCAAGTTGCAAAATCCACAAGTCGATGTTCAAATAGCGAAGATAGAGAAACGGGATAACTGGTGAAGCCTGTATTGTCCTCTCCGTATTTAACAGTTGGGCTTCAGGAGCCACTATGAAGAGCGTCTTTACCACGGGAGAAGCGGCGGAGATATGCAAGGTCTCGCAACAGACGATCATTCGTTGTTTTGACAGCGGTCGGCTTCGGGGCTTCCGCGTTCCCGGAAGCCGCTTCCGCCGAATCCCGCGCGATGCCCTGATCGCGTTTATGAAGGATAACGGCATTCCCCCCGATGCGCTGGATAGCGGCAAGCTGAAAGTCCTGGTGGTGGATGATGATCCGGAGATCGTGGAATTGTTCGTCGACGTGCTGGAACGCGACGGGCGATTCGAGGTGAAAACCGCCAGCACGGGATATGACGCCGGCATCCTCACGCAGGAATTCGTGCCGGACCTGGTCATCCTGGATTACATGCTGCCGGACATCAACGGCAACGTGGTTTGCCAGACGATTCGGAAAAATCCCAATTTCGAGCACATGAAGATAGTGATCGTTTCCGGCGTGGTGAATCAGGACGAGATCAACGATCTGCTCAAATCCGGCGCCGACGATTTCGTCAAGAAGCCGTTCAACATCGAGAAACTCATCGAGCGCATCGGCGAAATGCTGGCGACGTGACAAGAAAGCGGGTAGTGATTGGCTTTAGTGGTTGGTGAGGCGACAAAGCCAAGATCGCTCGCAACGGCGTCGCCAGTCCGCCGACTGACCACTTTCATCCTATTTCGTGCTTACGCCTTTCGACCATCTTCAGGCCAAGCGCGTGGAACTGATTCTTCAGCAGCTTGAGGAACTTCCGACGCTGCCGGCCGTCGCCACGCGCGTGTTGCAGGTTGCGGCCGATGCGGAGGGGACGGTGAACGAAATCGTCTCGCTGATCAGCAGCGACGTGGCGCTGACGGCGCGAATCCTGCAACTGGTGCATCGGGCCGATCTGGGAATCAACGCCGACGCGATCACGCTCGATCGGGCGGTGGTGTTGCTGGGATTCGAGGCCGTCCGCAACGCGGTCCTGGCGGTGTCGGTTTTCGAGACCTTCGCGACTTCCAATTCACATCCGACCCAGTTTTCGCGCGAGGAGTTCTGGAAGCATTCGGTCGCGGTCGCTTGCTGCGCCGAGCTTCTGGCCGAGGCGCTTCACGCGGCGCACGGGCGCGACGCGGGTTTCAGCCCTTCGGAAGCTTTCGTCTGCGGATTGCTGCACGATCTGGGCAAGGTTGCGCTCGACGCGATTTTGCCGAAGAGTTTTGCCCGCGTGGTCGAAGCGGTGGACCTTCTTCGCGGAAACATCGCCGATGTCGAGCGGATGGTCATCGGACTGGACCACATGGTGGTCGGCAAACGGCTGGCGGAGCGATGGGAACTTCCGCAGATCATCCGGGAGTCGATCTGGCTGCACGGCCAGCTTCCCGAGGCGCTGCCGGAATCGGTGAAATATCCGCGGATGATCAACCTGGTGACGCTGGCCGATTTGATCGTGCGGGAGCAGCATCTGGGATACAGCGGCAATTGGTCGTTTACGGTGAGCGGAAAGCGTCTCATGGAGGCGATCGGGCTGACGCAGCAGAGCGTGGATGGGGCAATCCGCAAGCTGGTGGATCGGGTCGAAGCTCGCGCCCGGGCGTTGCAGCTTGGGCAGGCGAGCACGCAGGAGCTGTATCAACAGGCGCTGATGCGCGCCAATCAAGAGCTGGGCCGAGTGAGCAGCCAGTTGGCGGCGAAGAACCGCCGCCTGGTGGTTCGCGCGCAGTTCTTCGATGTCATGAGCGCGTTTCAGGGCGAACTTCGCCCCGACGCATCGCCGCAAACCGTTCTGCGGGCCATCGGTCAGACGGCGGTGGGCGTTCTGGGCGTGACGTGCGTGGCGGCGTTTTCGCTGACACCGAGTCAGAATTTCGCGGAAGTTTTGCTCTTCGATGAATCGGGGGACATCTTCGAAAGCTCGCTGGTGGATTGCCCGCGCCCGCCGACGGGCGGGGAGAGCGGGGACGGGCCGGTCCTTCATGCCGGGAATGAACTGGATTGGCTTCTGTCGGCGATTTCGCCGCGGCTGGTGGGGGACCAGCGTTTTTGGATCTGCTTGAATGCGGAGGAGACGTGCGTTGGGGGAGTGGTGTGGGGGGCTGTAGCGGGGGAAGCGCAGCGGCTGGGCTCGCAAGCGCAGGAGTTGAGCGCCATCGCGGGAGGTTGGGCGCTGGCGCTGCGCACGGCGCAAATACGTGAGGAGGCTCGGGCCCTGGCGGAGCAATTGGCCGAGGCGAATCGGCGACTCCAATCGGCGCAGAGCGAAATCCTTGTTTCAAGAATGATGATCAGCATAGGGGAGATGGCGGCGGGAGCGGCGCACGAGATGAACAATCCGCTGGCCGTGATTAGCGGACGATCGCAGTTGCTGTCGGGGGAATTAACGGAAGCGAAGCATAAGGCGATGGCGCGCCTGATCTATGACCAAAGTCACAGACTGAGCGAGATCATTTCGGAGCTGATGGATTTCGCCAAACCAGTGCCGCCACGGCCTGAAGAAACGGACGTTGCGGACCTGATTTCGCGAGCGCTTCACGATGCCAAGCAGCACACCGATCCAGCCGATAGGACCATTGAGTTGACCATGGGCGACGTTCCGCCGGTCATGGTCGATCCGAAGCAAGTGGCCGCCGCGATGACGGAAGTGATGGATAACGCCTTGTCGGCAACGGATGCTTCCAGCGGCCACATAACGATTCACGCGGCGTTCGACCCGTATTCGTCGCGGGTAGCAGTGACGATTTCGGACAACGGCTGCGGGATGGACGAAGGGACGCTGAAGCGGGCGTTTGATCCGTTCTTCAGCAGCAAGCCCGCCGGTCGGCGTCGAGGACTGGGCCTGCCCAAGGCACTGCGTTGGGTGGAATCCAGCGGGGGTTCGATGCGGCTGGAGAGCCGGCCGGAGCAGGGAACGCGGACGTTGATCCTTCTTCCGGCGGCGGCGAGCGCCAGCGGGCAGAGCGGTCAGGTTGGCCGTAAGGCAGCGACATGATTGGAACGATACCCACTGCCCCGAAGTGGGAGGGAAAATGACACCGGTACGACAATCCCCACAAACGCAGCGTTCGGCTTGGCCGCAAGTCCTGATCGTGGACGACGAGACGGACGTGGTGGAATTCCTGGGCGAGGCCCTGAGCCGGAATGTGGATTGCCAGTTTGCCACGGCGGGAACGATCGCCCAGGCATCGCGGGCACTGCAATCGCAGTCGGTCGATCTGCTGATCGTGGATCTGCATTTGCCGGATGGCGACGGCTCGGAATTGCTGGCGGCGCTGCGGGAGCGGCACCCGCTGGCCAGCGCGATCGTCGTGACGGGCTCGCCGAGCGTCGAGACGGCGGTTTCAGCGCTGCGGGACGGGGCGGTCGATTTTCTAGCCAAGCCGTTCACCGCGGAAGAATTCCTGCGTCGAATCCGCACGGCGTTGCATCGCAATGCGCTGCGAGCCAAGAGCGAAAGCCGCATCGATCGCCTCCGCGTCGCGGTGCGCCGGCTGAACGACGCTCGCAGGCTGGTCACCAAGAAAGTCGATCTGCTATGCAACGACCTGGTTGCCGCGTACGGCGATCTTGCCCGCCAACTGGACCTGGTGCGGACGACCGAATCTTTCCGGGGCATCATCTCCAGCTCCGACGACCTGGAGCAGATGCTCTGCCACTCGATGGATTGGCTGCTGCGGCAAATCGGGTATGCGAACGTAGCGATTTGGCTCGCCGGGCCGGACCCGGAATTCCAGCTTGGGGCGTATATGAAGCATACGATCGCCGGCGACCCGGAAATGACCGACGCAATGCGCGATGGGCTTCTTCAGATCGTTCGCCGCGAAGGTTTGGTCCACCTGTCGGCCGAAGAGGCGGCTGGGGTCCTCAGCACGGCGGAGCTGCTGCATTTGAGTGGCCAGACCATTCTGGCGATTCACTGCACCTACCTTGGCGAATCGCTGGCGAGCATCGTTCTGATGCGCGATGGGGACAAGCCGTTCACGCCGGAGGATGTGGCGACGCTTCGGGCGATTGGGCCGGTGTTTGCGGTGGCGCTGGCGACGATGGTTCGCGGTCAGGAAGGGGACGGGGATTTGGAGGAGCCGGAGGACGACGGCTCGATCATGGATGAGCCGGATGATTCACCCCCATGGCGGCGGCGGAAAAAGGATGATGCGGATTGGTGGAAGCGCGGGGAAACTCCGCCGTTCTAAAAGGGGTCGCCAGGAGCGAAACGCCCGGCGGGGCACGCTCGTTGGTTTTTGGGAAATGCGGTCACTTCTTGGTTGGGGCCTTTGTTTGAGAGTCAAGTAAAAAGTTGAATAAATCCCCTGTTTTCTTGGGAAATCTTTTCGTTGAAAGAATCGCGGTCTGATTGAAATCTTTATTGCGAGCGATGGTGCGCGTCGATAGTATTTCTCAAGTACGGTTGTTCTGCCTTTGTGCGTGATTGGAGAGCAATATTGGTTAAACCTATAATCAACCCCTGGGGATAGCCGCCGACGCCGGGCAAGCTCGCGCTCATCCTTGCGATGAGTTTTAGACGAGAAGCCCACAGCGCCGGATGAACGGGAGAACCCTCCTGATTCGGCCCATCACCCACCTTCTTAAAGGGTTTGATCAACCGCTCTCACACGACATGGGCGGATCGTCCGTATTTTGACGCTTTTGGTTTGGGATAGGAGAAGAAGCCCCACGGCAACGCCGTGGGCTTTGCATTGGGTTCGTCATTGCGGTCGAGCGACTCGGGATGCACTTTCGGATTGTCGCTGCCCATCCATGCGGCTCGGCGAGCAGTCTATTTCGCCCAGATTATCATTGGTTGGTGGCTCTGGGGAGGCCGATTTTGACCTCCGCATAGGGGCTTGAAAATTCGTGTCGATAAAACTGCAACTTTCGGAGGCGTCAGGCCATCTATTATTTACAACTCCCTCAGTTTATGGGAAAGCCGTGGAACGCTGGGGCCGGCGGTCATAAAATGATATAATTCAGACGATAAAGGAATCTGAAATGAAATTCGGCAAGCGAACGTATGTGGCTCTGCTGGCGATGGTTGCGGGATCCACCCTGGCTGGCGTCCCGCCTGTCATGGGCCAGGAACGCGTTGACACGAGCGGCCATGCGCTGGACGCCAATCCACAGATAGGCACCGGCGGATACAACGCTCCGCAGACCAACCAGGTGATCGGTACGCAATACCAGAATGCTCTGGTAACCAACAATGTCACGAATGGGGCGGGCTTCCGTGGGCCGGCGTTCCATGGAATCAACATGGGTGCCGGATATGAAGACCCGTTTGCATTCCGCGGCCTTCTGGCCGGACAAGGAGTCGATCAGTTTATTGCTGGATCGACGGGCGTTCCGACGATGTCCAATCCGACGGGATCAAGCAACCGCTTTGCGACGCCTCCGCAGACATATTACGGCGCATCCAATAACAGCCAACCGGCCGGTTTCCAGCCGCTGCCAAACTCGCTGGGCTTTATTCCGGCGCAGCCGATGACTCAGAGCCCAACGGACACTCGTCTGGGCGCGGTGGATTTCACGCAAGGGCCGATGCTGCCCAAGCCCAATGAACTGCTAGTGCCTGGCCCGGTCGATCCGACCGCCAATCCATCCTCGAGTTCGCCGCTCTTTGCCGCTTCGCCGCTGTATGGCGTGCGGCAGTGGCAATTCAATGCCAGCCAGATACAACCGGCTTCGGATCAACAACCGAGCCAAGGATCGAGCCTGTTTGGCAGTCAAAGTCCACTGCAACAAGGGTCCGGGGTAACGCGGCTCAATCAGACTCCGAATCAGACGCGCTTGATGGAATTGCGGCGGGAATTGAGCAACCCAAGCAACCAGGGATCGCAACAAATCTCGCAGGGGACCAGCGGCGCGACTCTGCTGGAGCCAATGCGGCCAGGCATGGAGTCCAACAGCAATGCCGGGCAGGCGCTTCAGCCTGTGATGACGGACACGTCGCAGTTGAAATCGACGAACCTCGCTCCTGAGGCGGGGGATGTTTCGACGTTGCAATCAACCCGGCAGTACCTGAATGGGATTCCGCTGCCACCGCCGTCGCAGCAGAGTTCTGAAATGGCGCTTCTCCAGCAAATGATGCAGAAGTACCAGACCTCGCATCCCAAGACAGACGAGGAGGCCAATGCCGATTTTCAGCAGATTTTGAGACTTCACCAGCTAGCGGCAACGAACGCGGAACAGGGCTCAAACGTATTGGGCAGCCCCCGGCCGAACGAATCCGGCGCGAAGGGAATTGGTGCGGGCATGCCGAATCCGGAAATGGGGCCGGGAACGCCCGGCGAGATTGGCGCTGCTCCGCCGTCGCATGAAGGGGGCGGGAACTTGATCAGGCCGGGCTTCTCCACGCTGCCAAACCTGAGCGGGATTTCGCGGGCATCGAATGTGCCGCCCCCAGCCGTGTCGCCGGTCCCGATCGACAGCTTCGCCACCGGGGTGAAGGCCAAGGGCTTGGCCGACCTGATCGCCAGCGGCGAATCGCTGGTTGAGCAACAACAATACGATCGAGCGATTGCCTCTTATGACGATGCAATTCAAGTGGCGCCGAATAACGCGCTCATTCTCACGGCTCGCGCCAACGCGGAGCTTGGAGGCGGATATTACGCACAGGCTTTTGCCGACCTGCACAGCGCAATCGCCGAGGATCCGGCGGTGTTGATCGGTCGATACGATCTTCAGAAGCACCTGGGCGGGCAGCGGCTGAAGGCTTTGTCTGATGACCTTAAGCAGATCGCTCAGGATTCGCACGAGGATGCCACACATGCGTTTTTGTTTGCATACGTGTTGTACAATTCGCATCACGTCGGCTTGGCCGCGGAGTGGCTCAATACGGCCGACAAGCGGTCAGGCAGGCAGGATGCCGCCATCGTTGCAATGAAGAAATATTGGAACTTCAACGATGAATCTGCGGCGGCGCCGCTGCCATCGATGCGACAGTCGGTGTCCCCGCCAACCACGCGGCCGAAATAGAGAAGCAGCCGCACGATTCGTTTCCACCTGGCCTTCCGGGCCGACGGCTCGACTGAACTCGCCGAAGTCACGGGAGCGGCCCTGTCCGAGCGTTCAAGCTGAAGCGCCAAAACGTGCCGTTGGAAGGCGCGCCAAGACAGAGGTCCCGATTACACCGAGGGCGCAAAAAAAGGCCCCGGACGGGGGGATCCGGGGCGTAACTCCCTTTAAGAAGGGAGGTCGTCCAAGGGGGTGCTTGGACGGTTGAGGGCCGTTATCCTGAATTCTAAGTCAGCAGACCCGAAAATCCAAATAGTTCGTGCTTCGTATGCCCAAGACCCTCGTTGGGAATACGGCTATCAGCGAGAATATTAGCGGTACAAAAATGAAAAGCAAGGGCGAATTTCCACAACCCAAATAATCTTTGGATGGCCGGCGGATAACTTTCTGTGATAAGCTTACTTACCAACGCACATCAGATTATTGCCGGGGTGTCGATTGGGCAGGAATGAATTCATTCACTTTCCCCAATTCATTTCCCGGCGAAATAAGGCTTCAAATCAATCCGATCAAATGTTCGCACCGGGGCGTCGGAGCCGGTGGCCAGGTAGATCACGCGATTGGCCGGCTCGAATACCATGGATTGGAGGGTCATGTCGCCGCCGTCACCCTGGACGACATGGCGGAGCATTTTTTCGATGGCGGGAACATCGAGACTCCCGAATTGGCTGGCCGATTCGGCATGCAGAGCATCGTAGCGCCAACAAAACCCCGGCGAGTCTTGGTCCTGGCCGCGCTGGTGATTGGTGCTGATGAGCGCTGCGCGCGGCGGTGCGCGGCGAACGGTGACGCCGTCGGTTCGAATCTCCGCCACGGCCCGATTTCCCGCCGCGTCCATCAGCATGAGGTTGTTGGCCGTTTGCCGAGGCGTTCGTTGCAACAGATCGATCGCCTCATCCACGGTGCGGCATCGTTCGAGGATCGTTCGATACAGGAGGGTATAGGGCATGGCCGTGGGCAGGCGCACCCGGCGCGGAACCTCCATGCAGGCGAGACAGAGTCCGTATTCATTCATACCGGAAACGACGCCGATCATTCCCGGCCAGCCGATGGCCGCGAATTGATTCCGCCCGGTGGGATGGTAGATGAAAAGCGTGGAATGCTTGTTCAGAACGCCGAGGGAGGGGAAATCGAGATTTCGGCCAAAGCGTGCAATGCCGTCGGGCGAAGCCGCCGCCGGCAGGGCAATCGTCGAGCAATTCGTAAACGGCGTCAAATCCAGAAAACACTGGGCAAGAACAACGTCGTAGTGATTGATTCCGACAGCCTGCGCAAGGGCCTCGGTTTCAGCGCGATGCTCGGCGAGCATGAAGACCTCGAAATTCGCGGCGGCCAATCTGGCCTCGACCCGGGCCGAACCCTGCAATTGGGCGAGGAGGTAGTTCTGATATAAGTCGATAATCGTCGGCTGGAATAGTCGTCCCTGCTGTCGGCCCATGTCGGCCGGATCACCGCGAAATTCACCAACCGGCAGGGAAAGGCGCGGCTTTGGCGCGACCGCTACGGGGGAAATTACGGGTGAGTGCGGCGCTTCAGCGCAGCCGACGACGATGGAAACAATCAGAAGGCATGCCAAGCTGGAGCGAAAGCGCATGCAGGATGTTATACCTGAAGAATCGCCGGCCCCTGAACCGGTGTCGCGATGGCTTGCCGATGCTGTTAATGTTTCTTAAAGTGCTTGAACCGCTGTGTGGGCGGTTCATATACTTTTGGGGAGCCGTGGAGGCTGAACGAAGTATGAGTAGAGTAGCGCTTCAGCCCCCCGGCGGGTCGACGGCCCCAAAGGTTGAGCTACCCCCGGCCGGCAGCATGGCCACGGCTACCCCCCAGGACCTAGTCAACCCAAGCGATGTGTTGATCGAAGCTCGCGGCGTCAGCGTCTTTTACGGCGCGCACGAGGCCATCATAGGCGCTTCGCTGAGCATGCCGCGCAACCGCGTGATCGCGTTGATCGGACCGAGCGGGTGCGGGAAAACCACTTTCCTCCGCTCCATCAATCGACTCAACGATCTGATCCCCGGCTGCCGCGTGGTTGGCGAATTGCTCATTGGCGGTCAGAACATTTACGATCCAAAGGTAGATCAGGTAGCGCTGCGGCAGAAGGTGGGGCTGGTCTTTCAGAAGCCGAATCCATTCCCCAAGTCCATATTCGACAACATCGCCTACGGGCCGCGTCTCCAAGGCGTGACCGGGCGAAGCGAACTGAGCGGAATCGTCGAGGATTGCCTTCGCAAAGCGGCCCTGTGGGAAGAGGTCAAGAACCGCCTTCACAGCAGCGCCTTGGGAATGTCCGGGGGCCAGCAGCAGCGGCTGTGCATCGCCCGTGCCCTGGCGACTCGGCCGACGGTGCTGCTCATGGATGAACCGTGCAGCGCGCTCGACCCGATCGCCACGACCAAGATCGAAGACCTCATCACGGAGCTTCGCGCCAATTACACGATTGTGATCGTGACCCACAACATGCAGCAGGCCGCCAGGGTGAGCGATTTTACCGCATTTTTCTATATGGGGTCGCTTGTAGAGTATAATGCCACGTCGGCGATGTTCACCAACCCGTTGGAGAAGCAGACGGAAGCCTACGTCACCGGACGGTTCGGCTGAAGACCGGACGATTTTTCGCGGTGTCGCCCGTGGCGTGGCCGATCACCGCTGAGCCGTATGTCACATCATTTGAACGATCTTCTTGAAGGCCTTCGGACGCAGATAGCGCGGATGTCGACGCTGGTTCTCCAGTCGGTGGAGCAGGCGTGCGAAGCGGTCTTCACCGCCGACGCCAAGCTGGCGCAGGAGACGATCGTGATGGACCAGCGGATCGACGAGGAGGAGGTCCGGGTTGAAAAGAGCGCCATCGACGTGCTGGCGCTTCAGCAGCCCGCGGCCGGCGATCTGCGCACCGTCACCTCGATCATCAAGGTCAACTCCGATTTCGAGCGCATCGCCGATTGCGCGGTCAACATCGCCCAGCGGGTGCTGCCGCTGTCGCAGCTCCCCGAGTACGAGCCGCCCAGCGATCTGAAGCTCATGGCCAACACCGTCCTGGGAACGCTTCGCGACACGATCAAGGCGTTCAACCTTCGCGATGAGGAACTGGCCCGACACGTGCTCAAGAGCGACGATGTCGTCGATGCCCTGTATCACCAAATCGTGCAGGACATGATCTGCCTGATGGAAACCGACGGCCAGAAAGCCAACACGGAGTTGGGAAACATCATGATCGCCAAGAACCTGGAGCGGATCGCCGATCACTGCACCAACATCGCCGAGGACGTCGTTTATATTCACACCGGCCGAATCATTCGGCACCTGCGAGCGGTCTGATCCGGGTAACGGGGGCTTTGCACACAAACCTAGCCCTGGGACATAAACCCGCCGGTCCGCACATAAACCCCCATAGTTTGCCCAGAGGGCTGGAGTTGCATTATCATGCCCTCCCATGCCTGTCAGCCGTAGCGCGCCGGACCAAACGGCGTTTAACCGCTCGCTCCCGCTTCCATTTAACCTACGAATTGAAGACTTCGCCATCGCGATGCAGGACGTCTACGACTTTTTCTTTGACGTAAATGGCCTGCTGGAAGGCAAGGGATTGGAACGGCTGGACGATATGTTGCGACCCGCAACTATGTCGGGTTTTTTGTCAGACATGCTCACGTCTAGCATTGCCCATCATTCGCGATCATTGACGACGAATAGATATCACAACGGACATCCTGACCTCATCGTAAAAGGGGTGTATCCGAACAATTCCGTTAAGGCTGGTGAAAAGGGAGTCGAAATCAAGGCAACCCGAAAAAAGGGCGGTGCGGTGGACACGCATGGCGCGCGCGATCAATGGTTTTGCGTTTGGGTCTATCAAATTGATAATGAAACTGAACCGGCAACCGCGCGGAAGCCAATGGTTTTCACCGAAGCTTACCTGTCACAAGTAACTGTCGCGGATTTCCATAAGAACGAACGCGGCGAACTGGGGACGAGAACGGCGACGTTGGATAAGGCGGGGCTGGTCAACTTCAGAAGGAATTGGCTCTATCGCCTCGCGACACCACCTGAAGGCACGACAGACCAGGTATTGCCGATTTCGCAAGGCTGAAGTATTCCGGATCAACCTCAAGCCCGATGCTGGAATATCCAACCGCCTCAGCCGCCGCCAACGTCGATCCACTCCCCGCGAATGAGTCCAAGATGACGCCTTCCCCGAGCGGGAGCATGGCTCGCACCAGTTGCCGCAATAGCTGCTGTGGCTTTAGGCTCGGGTGATTCGCGATAAGCCGCTCGGATTTGTGCGTTGGGGCGGAGCGAATCACGTCTCCGAATGGCCGCAGCGCTGATAGCCTACGCAAGCCGCCCGTTTTCCATCGCCGCAGATTGTCCTGTACGCGGCCTTCCAGCGGCTTGCGGAATAACAGCCACGGCTCCCACATCGACCTGGGCATTACGCTCACGTCGGGGAATTCATCGTGGGCATTCTTCGGTCGGTCGCCCCCTCGCATCGTCATTACCAAGCGGATGATTTCTCCGCGCCGTTCAAATCCAGCGCCAACAATCGTATTCGCCACCAGATACGAGAGAAGGGGATTAGAGGCGATGCAAACATTCGCGCCGGGCACGAGAGCCGGCAATAGCTTTGTCGCCCATGCTTTGAAAAAAGCCGTTAATCGTTCCAGGTCTTCACAGTCCAGCACCGTGAACCGAGGCAGCGGAGAACGCTGGTGGCCATCGAACGACGGCGGAATCCGCCATACGCCGCCTTGACCAGCCCGTAGCTTCGCTTGCTCCGCTTCTGAATATTCAACCATCCCATAAGGCGGGTCGGTGACGACGGCGTGGATGCTGCTCGGCGGCTGTGCGTCCAGCCAGTCCAATGCGTTCGTTTGATAGAGAACGGATCGCCCGTACACAAAGGATGGATACGTCGCGTTCGGATCGGCTTCCGGCTTAGCAATCATTCGAGACATATATCCCAACGTCCTGTCTCTAAATCCTAACGGGGCTTCCAAGCCTCTTTCGTACCTATCGAATCTGCCCACGCGCCACCGGTGGATAAACCGGCGGCAGCATCCATTTTCTCCCGGCCAGCCGGCCTTGAAGCGGCTGCCATCACAGCGGGGATAACCCCGTGGATTCTATGTGGACCATCTTGACCATTATTCGTCGGCCTTTCCATGCCCGGCTTTCGCGGCAGCCAGCAGGGTGCGGCGAGCCCATGCGGAAGTTGCGAGGGCATCCGCTTTTGCCGCGCCCTCTATAGTCTCTTGCTCGGTCTTTGTTAGCACAATGTGAAGCTGCCGCTCCCGGCGCTCTGCTTTCAGCTTTTTGGGGCGTCCACGTGGGGCCATGTACTAAAGATATACATAACAAGTATTTTTTGTCAACCTAAAGGCCACCGCGCGACATCCCTATTTAATTTGTATATCTTTAATATAACCACAAGGAACGGAATAATGATTTACCCAAACGAAATCATTGACGGAATTACATCGCGATGGATGCTTGCACGAAAACCTTTCCGGACGCGCATCCACCTACCCCGTTTTAGAGCCTTATGTGCAAAACCGGTAATGGGTCATTTGGAATTCAAAGAGCCGGGGCGCGCCTGCGGTGGGCGCAGTCGAGCCGTCGCCCCGAGTCCCAGCCGACTTATCGGAGTTAGCGCGCGGCACATTATCAGACATTGAAAAATCGCTACCCACAACTAATGGTGTTTCGCGCTGTCGGCCGATCCCAGCAGCAGAAAATCGAGAAGCAAGCGATCTAACGAGGAAGGAGCCCAACGATGAGTTGCTTAATCGCGCATGCGGATGCGACGTTCGATGAACTGCTGTTCAGGCCGGCGCGCGGTTCGGAATCGCGACGATCCTTTCCGGCGAGGAGTCTGTTCGATCTCTCCGTGAAGCCGATTCGCGCCGCGAGATTCGAGCCGCGCATCCGCCGCGAAGAAGACGCGGAGCGCTGGGATGGTTTGTCGTGACGGATGGCGAATCGATTTCAATGCGATGCTATTTCAAACTCCCCGCTGGGCTGAGGAAGACGTGCCACAAACGCGGCGTTTTCGTCGCCGGTTGATCCGGAAGCATCCCCGCTCCGTTCACATCCGATTGCCATTCGGCCCTCGGATCGTTGAGCCATCCGGCGTGGATCGCGCGCTGGAGCGGGACAACCAAAAGCGGATCCGAATTGCCGACGGAGAATTCCGGGTCCCAGATCAGTAAAACGCCGGGCGGCGGATCGTCGATCGCCGGGCGCGCCCAAGGTTCCACCTGGCGGCGATCCCATGGGTTGGCGTTCAGATAAAAAAATATTCCGGGATGACTGGTCATGATGCGAGGGAATTGTTTCCGCAGCGGGCTGCTCTGATACCACTGCGCGAATTGCTGGGCCTCGCTCCAACTCTCCGATTGCCGCACGGGCAGAATCCGCCAGCAGTAATTCACCAATCCCGGCAAAACAACCGCCAGCGCCGCCCAAGACAACGGCCGGGGCCAGCGCAAGAGCGTAAAGGCCCATTCCCATCCGCGCGCCGACAGGCAGCCCCAGAGCGGCGCGACAATCAGCAGATATCGCAGCGATCCGCTGCTGGAAAATTTTCCCAGCCAGAAAAGCAGGCTATGGCCGACGAGGATGGCCAGGGGAAGCGCGGCGATGAGGGCATCGACGCGAAGTTGATGTTCCCGCAGCCGCGACAGGGGCCGCGCGCCGGCGAGGCTCCGCCAGATTCCGATCCACATCGCCGGAAAGGCAAACGGCCCGACCAGCACGGGCAAGACCGCTAGAAAATAGAGCAGCGGCCCGCGGGGATATTCGCTGCCGGATTCATACGGCCAATGATCCGCCAGCCAAAGCCACCAATGCCGCTGGGGCGGTCCCACCAGGGCATGGCCTAAAATGCTCCAGGCGAGCACGCCCAGCGGAAGGAGAAGGAGGCATCTCCATTTTCGATGCGCCGCCAGGGCCGCGGCCGCCAGAAGCAAAAATGCGAATCCCTCCGGCCGGCCGAGCGGCGCGATCGCGGCCATTGTTGCCATCCACCCCCATCGCCGCCGCTGATAACTCAAAAACGCCAGCCCCACCACCAGCGCGAACGGCAACTCCGTCAACTCGGAAAACGAATGCAGAAAAAGCAGCGGCTGGCCCAGGGTGAAAATCAGCGCCAGCATCGGCCAGCGATACCCCTGGCCCCTGGCAATCGCGGCGGCGACCAGCGCACAGGCGATCGCCACCAGCAAACTCGTCAGCCGGACTCCGAGAAGTCCGCCGAACCAGGCCGGCGCGGCAAACAGCGCCGTGCACAGCGGCCGGCCCCAGATATCCAGGAAATAAATCGGTTGCTCGAAGGCGTGGCGGGCGAAGAGATAATGCGTCGCCCCGTCGGATTCGATGAATCCCGGCGACCGCACCGCCGCCGCGATCGAGCAGAGGGCGAAGGCGGCGATAGCGTAGGTGGCGGTGCGGGTAAATGTCATTGGTCATTTGTCATTCGTCATTGGTCATTTGTCATTGGTCAAATGTTTCCATATTGGATGCTGTGCGTACAAGTGACAAATGACAAGTGACAAATAACAAATGACGAATTTCCATCATTTAATCGCCACTTCTTTCCCCGCCTCCGCCGAGCGATAGACGCCGTCGAGAATTTTCTGGACGGCCAGACCCGCCTCCCCGGGGGCGCGCAGCGGGGTGCCGAGCAGGCAGCCGTCCACAAAATTCCGCAGCTTCAGCGCGAACAGGTAGGTGAAATCCGTCTTGGCGCCGACGAAGGCGGGCGATTCATTCACCATCGTGCCGGCCCGGTCGCTGAACAGCATCGGCGGGTCCCACTGGCATCCACCCTTGTCTCCCATCAGCGTGAAATTCCAGACATCCTCCTTGATGTGCCCCGCGAACATGGCCTCGATATGAAGAATCGAGCCGTTGTCGAAGCGAATCTGCCCGATCGCCAGGTCTTCCACGGTATAGGTTTTGTAATCCCAGTTCGGCCACTGCGAGACGACGTCCGATTTTTTATTGCCCATATAAGTCCAGGTATTTCCCGCGGCGGCCACAGGATTCGGCGAGCCCATCACGTAATGCGCCATCTCAATGACATGCACACCGATGTCGATCATCGGCCCACCACCCTGGAGCTGTTTCTGGCCAAAGACGCCCCAATTGGGAATGCCCCTTCGCCGCAGGGCCTGGCATTTGACGAACATGACGTTGCCGAACCGGCCGTCTTCCCTGGCCCGCAGAAGGAAATCGCTGTTGGGGTGATAGCGATACTGGAAACCCACGGCCAGTTTCTTCTTGTTCTTTTTGGCGGCGTCGATCATTTGCCGGCATTCGGCCGGATTCATGGCCATCGGCTTTTCAACCAGGACGTGGCAGCCGGCGTTGGATGCGTCGATTGAAGGCTTGGCATGGACGCCGTTGGGGGTGCAGATCAACACCGCATCCGGCTTGATCTCCTTGAGCATCCGTTTCCAATCGGTGTAGAGCTTCTTGAAGCCGTATTTTTCCTCCATGAGCTTGAGCCGATCGGGCTTGATATCGACGCCGGCCACCAGATCCACTTCGGGAAACGTTTGTAGGATGCCAATGTGCGTTACACTGATTCCGCCGCAGCCGATGATGGCGACGCGGAGCCTGGGACCGGTGTACTGCCGCTTCACTTCAGTTGCGAACGATTCGGTGGATACGCTTTTTTCTGCCATGTGCCTTTCCTTGTAAGTTTGTCATTTGTCATTAGTCATTAGTTTGTTGACGGCTGTCTTGCAAATGACAAATGACGAATGACCTCATCCCAGTTTTGCCAATTCCGCTTCCGCTTCCGCCAACTGGTCCTTCGTCTGCTTCACCAAATGCGCCGGGGCCTTGGAAATATACGCCTGGCTTGCAAGGCGTCCATTAAGTGTCTGGATTTGCCGACTGAGTTCGTCTTTCCTCTTGGCGATTCGCTGCTTTTCGGCGTCCTGATCCTGGAGGCTTTCGACGAAGATATCGCATCCCGCGGCCGAGGCACGCGCCGAGCCTGAAGCCGGCGCGACAGCCGCCGAAACCACCGTCAGGCGGCAGAGGGCCAAAAGCTCGATCATCTTGCGATTCGATTCAATTTGCCGAGCCGTTTCGCCCTCGGCGACGATCGACACATCGACGGTCTTTTTCAGATCCACCTTGAAGTCGGTCCGCAGCTTCCGGATGGCGGTGATGATTTCCTGAATTTTGGCAAACTGTGATTCAACTGAATCGTCGGTTTTTCCGGCCCCGGGCCAGGCGGCTTTGATCAATCGCTTGGCGGCGGGGCAATCGATCCATCCGGGCAAGCCGCGATTCTGGCGCACTTCATTCAACCGCCACCAAATCGTTTCGGTGATGAACGGAATCATCGGATGGAGCAGCCGCAGCGCCGCGTCAAAAACCGCGGCCAAAACATTGGCCGTCCGCCCGGCCGTCGCGGGGGCTTTCAGCGCCGGCTTGGACACCTCCACGTACCAGGCACAGAAATCATCCCAGAAAAAGTCGTAACAGATCTTGGCATACTGGTCGAACCGGTACGACGCCAGGGCATTGTTGGCCTCACCGATCGTCCGGTTGAATCGAGAAACGATCCAGCGGTCGGCCAGCGACCATTTCGTCTCGTCCACATCTTCCGGGGCGATGTTGGCCAGATTGGCGATCACGACGAAATTGCTGACGTTCCAAATCTTGTTGCAGAAGTTGCGGCCGATGTCGAATCGATCCGAAGTATTCCGGCCCTTTGCGTCCTTCTTCACCGGCAGGCGCACGTCCTGCGTTTCGGTGGCCATGTGCGTGAGGGTGAACCGCAAGGCGTCGGCCCCGTGCGTGTCGATGACATCGACGGGATCGACGCCGTTGCCCTTGGATTTGCTCATCCGCTCGCCGTGCCCGTCGAGGATCGTCGTGTGAACGCAGACGTGCTTGAAAGGGATGCCGAATTCCTTATCGCGCGCGGTCTCATCTTGTCCCCTCGCCCGGTGCTCCGGGAGAGGGCTAGGGTGAGGGTCTTCAATTGTGCCCTCACCCCGACCCTCTCCCGGAGTACCGGGAGAGGGGGTGAAGGAATGGCCCATGTTGTACATCCCGGTCATGACCATGCGCGCGACCCAGAGGGTGATGATTTCGCGCGAAGTCACTAAGACGCTGGTCGGATACCACTTTTGCAAATCGGGAGTTTTGTCGGGCCAACCAAGCGTGCTGTGCGGCCAGAGGGCGCTGGAGAACCACGTGTCGAGAACATCGGGGTCTTGTCCCTCAATGAATCGAATGAATTTGTCCAGCTTTTCCGCGGCTGCTTTTGCCAAATTCGATGGGAATGATGCTCTTCGGGCCTTCTGACCCGACAGACCGTGAATGTATTGTTGAAAGCTTATGAATAAATTAATCGCAGATTCGGCAATTTCGTCTCGTAGCGATAGGTGAAAATGTGTCGTTCCTAGTTTTTGATTTCGAGAAAATGATACCGCGATCTTTGCGTCGACTTGCATGGCGGTGGCGAATTCTTGGACAGCGTCCGCAAACTCTTTTTCGAAGACTGCCATACGCTGTTCGGTCGTGGCTAGCGGATGATTGAGATCGTATGTGGTTTCGCCTGACCACACCGGAATCCGATGCCCCCACCAAAGCTGCCGGCTGATCGGCCAATCGCGCTTTTCGCCGAGCCAGCTCAAATACTGTTGCGCGTGGCGTTCCGGAAAGAATTTGATGATGCCATCGCGCACCACCTGTAGCGCCGGCTCGGCCAGCGGGGCCATCTTCACGAACCATTGATCGCTCAGATACGGCTCAATCGGCGTCTTGCTCCGATCGCTGTGCCCCACCTGCGTTTCGTACGGCTCTTCCTTTTCCAATAGTCCCAGGGCGACAAGATCCTCGACGACTTTCTTTCTCGCTGCGTCGCGCTTCATGCCCGCGTATTTCCCGCCGTTTTGGTTGATCGTCGCGTCGGGGTTGAGGATATTCAGGATTTCGATCGTGCCCTGTTGCCGCTGCCAGACGGCGTAGTCATTCGGATCGTGAGCCGGCGTCACCTTCACCACGCCGCTTCCGAATTTCGGATCGACGAGAATGTCATCCGTGATGATCGGAATTTTCCGGCCGGTCAGGGGCAATTCGACGCTCATTCCGATGGCCCAGTTCCAGCGCGAATCTTCCGAATGCACGGCCACGGCCGTGTCGCCGAGCATTGTTTCCGGGCGCGTGGTGGCTACGACCACGTATTTGTCCGTGCCGACGATTGGATACCGAACGTGCCACAAGCTCGTCTTCACCGTCTCGTGATAAATCTCATCATCCGAGACGGACGTTTGCAGATGCACGTCCCAATTTACGAGCCGCTTGCCGCGATAGATGAGGCCGTCCTTGAAGAGCTTGAAGAACGTCTCGCGCACGGCCCGGGCGCACTGCTCATCCAGGGTGAATCGCGCGCGGTCCCAATCGCAGGAGCAGCCCATTCTTTTGATCTGTTCGAGAATTCGGTCGCCGAATTGTTTTTTCCAATCCCAGATTCGCTGGACGAGCGCTTCGCGTCCGAGGTCGTGGCGGGTTTTGTTTTCTTTTTCCTTGAGTTGCTTTTCGACCACGGCCTGCGTGGCGATGCCGGCATGATCGATCCCCGGCACCCAAACCGTGTTGAATCCGCGCATGCGATGAGTACGGATGAGAATATCCTGAAGCGTGTTGTTGATGGCGTGCCCCAGGTGCAGGGCGCCGGTGACATTCGGCGGCGGGATCACGATGCAGTACGGCTCGCCCGGCGCAGCGGGATCGGCTGCGAAACATCGCTCTTCGAGCCAGACGCGATTGGCCTCGGCTTCGACCGAGGCCGGATCATAGGTCCTGGAAATTTCGCCGCTCATAGCAGCGAAGATAGTAAGATGTCATTTGTCATTTGTCATTTGCAAGTGACAAGCGACGAATGACATCTTCCCGCTATTCCGGTTTGGGCACCAAACGCTTGCCCTGGGACTGCTTGATGTGTAGCGCCCGCAGATATCTTCTGCGGAGAAGGGTTCGCTTGCGCTCGATCTCGGCGGGGGTATTGTTCTCCAGCACGATGAACCCCCCCGCCTTGGTGCGGTGGCCGCCGCCTTCGCCGTCGCCGCGCAGGAGCCGGCGGATCATGTCCGCCGCCGATAGTTTGCTGTTGCTCGTTCGCAGGCTGATCACCAGCCGATTCTCATAGACCGCCGTCACCAGCGCCCAGACGACGGGCTCGAATCTCAGCAGGAAATCGGCGATCATCGCGGGCTTCTCGGGTGAGTCGATCGTATCCAGATGCGACAGGATCGCGCTGTCGTAATACATCGCGTTGGATAGCCCGCTGAAATAGCAAAGGTAATAACTCTGCGGCAGATCCACGTAACGCATCTGGTACAGCTTGCGCGTATCAGCCAGCAGCGTCAGGCTGGACAGGGCGATGTTGTCCAATTCCCCCGGCTGTCCCGCGGCCCCGGCGAGGTCGGATTCGATGGCGTAGAGCAGAGAGGCCGCCAAGTCCGGCGAAATCCCCTGCTCGACCTCCATGTAATAGCTGAAGATGATCGAACTGGTTGCGCCGACCTTCGGCCGAATATCGATGAACGGACATTTGGGCTTGCGGCGCGTGCGATGGTGATCGATCACCGCCAGCGGGGTGACTCCCTCCGGCAGCGGGCTGTACGTGACGCCCGGCGTAACGTCGGTGAGAATAATGGCATCGAATTGGCCGAGCGCGGCATCGTCCCAGGCCGCGAGCTTGAGGTTCGTCTTGCGAACGAATGTCTCGTTCACGCCGCCGGTTATTTCGCCCTTGACGGACATGGTGATCGATGCATTGGGGAGTTGGGTCTCGAGGAGGAGGCAGAGGGCCCATCCGCTGGCGAGGGCGTCGGGATCGGGATAGCGGTGCGTGGTGACGAGGATGTTGCGCTTGCCCTGCAGAAAGCGCAGGAGCCTGCGGAATCGCGGCCTGCCGCGCGCCTGCCGCGCCGCCGCCTGGGCCGACCCCGAAACCGTTTCCACGCAGGATTCCACGAATGCGGTCATGGCCTTTTGATCCGAAACAGTTGCCGGGGCCGCGGCCGAACCGGCCGCCGACATCTTCGAATCGGCGTTGGAAATACCAGACATAACCGCCGCCTCCGCTGGTCTGATAATAATAGGTGAACTTGGGGGTTGCGAGTCGCCCGCCGGCATTTATCCCCAATAACCCCGGGTGCGCGATTGAATCGGCTTGGGGGCGGATGGATGAACCGGAGGATGATCGGTTATCGTCTCGCCCGGCCGCACGGATTCAGCGTGTGTTGCAGGGTCAGTCGGTTGAGCACGTGATGAAACCAGAACTTCCGGCGTGGTGCGAGCCTGGCGCAGAGAATTCAAGATTCACCGCCCGATGAGGGGAAAAACCCGAAAGTGCGAAACCAGAATGACTGAGACGGTCTTCGCTTCGGGCTTTGGTCATTCGGGCTTGATTCGTCCCCGGCGCGCCGGGACCTTCGGCATTCTGGTTTCGCACTTTCGGGTTTTCTGCGCGTTTCTGAAGAACACCCTTCGCCTTCGGCGGCATCAACGCCGCCATGGTGTGTGGCAAAGTTTGGTGATATGCTGTCGGAGAATAATTAATCGGGAAATGTTGGCGCCATGAAAGTCCTTCTGGTTCGGCCCCCAATCATGCTGGCGGTGGCGCGGCGGCTTAAGCCGTTCCTGCACCTGGAGCCTCTGGCGCTGGAGATCGTCGCCGGTGGGATTCCCCTCCAGCATGAGACGCGCATCCTGGACCTGGCGTCGGAGAATCGGCCTGATGCCGCGTTCCGGCGAACACTTCGCACGTTCAGGCCGGAGGTGATTGGCTTCACGGCCTATTCCAATCAGGCGGGGTCTGCCAAGCGTCTTGCGGCGCAAGCCAAGTCGGTCTTGCCGGGAGTGTTTGTGCTGATCGGTGGAACCCATGCCACCGTTTCGGCCGGCGATCTGCGCCTGCCGGGCGTGATCGATTTGGTGGTGCGCGGGGAAGGCGGCACGGTGATGCGCGATCTCATGGCGCTGCTGGAGCGGAAGGCGCCGGTGCCCGCCTCGCCGGCACTGCTTCCGACCCATTCGCCGCGTTTCGACGAACTGGCGGCGCTGCCGCCCCCGGAATTGCCCCCTTTCGAGCAGGTTCCCCGGGCACGCCGGACACTGGTCCAACACTACCGCTATCACTGCATCTGGCCCGGCGAGCCGGGGCGGAAACTGCCTGAAATGTTCCCGCGCACCGCCACAGCGCGCAGCAGCGTCGGCTGTCCCCACCGCTGCTCGTTCTGCCTCGTGCCGTATTTGGCTCGCGGCAAGTACGTGCGCCGCACTCCCCAAGACATTGTCAGTGAAATCGCCGGCATCCGCGAGGACCACATCTACTTCGTCGATGATGAAATGTTCATCGACGCCGGGCGCGCCGAGCAGATCGCCTGGCTTCTTATCGACGGCAACGTCCGAAAGCACTACATCAGTTGGGCACGCGCCGACACCATCGCCAAACATCCCGAACTATTCAAACTGTGGCGGCAGGCGGGGCTCTCGCTGGTTTATGTCGGCCTGGAGTCGATGGAGCCGGAAACCCTGCTGGATTACAACAAAGGCTTCAGCCCGGAGGTGAACCGGCAGGCGATCCGAATTCTGCGTGATCTGCACATCGGCTTGCACGCGTCGCTGATCATCCATCCGGACTTCACCGATGAGGATTTTGTCAAGGTCCGCCGCACCGTCGAATCGCTCGGCCCGGCGGAAGTGTCCTTCACGGTCATGTCCCCTCTCCCGGGCACCGAACTGTGGGACGAGCACCACGCCAACTTCATCTGTCCCGATCCCTACGCCTTTTACGACTGCATGCACACCCTCGTACCCACCAAGCTGCCGCTCAAGCAGTTCTACACCAATCTGGCGATCCTGTGGGCTTTGGGGGCGCGCGATAACCCTTGGCGGCGGAACAAGGTCAAAGTGTCTCTCCGCGATCTGCTGCGTTACCTTCTTCAGGGCATGCGCTACGGCTGGAGCGTGCGCAACATCTACAAGGACTACGCGCACCTGCCGGCGGCCCAAGCGTCCGGCTCGTGAAGCCCGCAACCGCATACGATGCCACGAGGGTCCTCGCCAACACGGTTCAACCCGCTGCCGCGGTGGAGCCTTGCCGCATCATTGTGCGACCAATGAGCGGCTTGCTTGTCGGCCACTTGTCGGATACGCATCGCAGATATGCCCCAGGCAAATCCCAGCCCATTGTCGGGGCGGCCGTTATCCTCCTCGGAGCCGGCCGGGCCTGCCGTCGCTGAATGGTCCGAAAGAGGCGTCGGACAGAATTGGCAGCATCGCTTCTTCCACGGGTTGATCCGGCTTCTAGGCAAGCGGCCGGCATACCAGATGGCGTACATCGTCACGTTCGGATACGTCCTGTTTTATCCGGGCGTCCGGCGGCGCGCTCGCTTCTACCTGGAGCACCGATTCCCCGAGCGCCACGGCCTGATTCGTCGATTCCTTGACACCTATCGGTTGCTACGCAACTTTGCCCGGACGCTGGTGGACATGGCCGCGCTCGGCATCCTGGGGCGGCGCTCGTTGATCGCCACCAGCCCCGATCGCGCCCGCCTTTTGTCGCTGGGCGAGGGAAACAGGGGATTCGTTTTGCTCAACGCGCACGTCGGGAGTTGGCAGTTGGGACTCGTGGCATTGGAGGAATTCCGCAGGTCCGTCTCACTGGTGATGGTTCCCGATCCCAAGTTGCAGACCCTGCTGGGCACTACCGCTGTCAAGACCATCGATCCGCGCACGGGCCTCCAAGGAGTTCTGGAGATGACCCAGGCGCTGCTACAGGGCGAAATTGTCGGGTTGATGGGCGACAGGACCTTCGGCGACGAGCAGAACACCGTAAATGTTCAGTTCCTCGGCGGCCAGGTCGCGTTGCCTGTGTCCTCCTACCGCCTGGCCTCGGCGGCGGGCGTCCCGGTCGCCGTTCTTATGACCGCCAAAACCGGCTACCGTTCTTACGACGTGCGGCTGATGAGAGTGATCGAGGTAACGCCGGGACTTGGCCGGGACGCGCGGAATTACGCCGTCTACGCCCGGCAGTTCGCCGAGGTCTTGGAAGAGTTCGTGGCGCAATATCCTTGGCAGTTCTACAACTTCTACGATCTGTGGGCGCCTGCCGCCGAACGGGGCGTAACCTAAAACGGAATTTAGGGGAGCGAGGTTACGCCGGGATTACCTCGAGCATGGCCGATTGATTGGTCCGGCGAATCTCTTTGACTATACTCTGCCAACTGGCGCATTGGCGGAGTTGGTGATTGAGATGAAATTACGGTTGATCTATCCGCGCTGGCCCAAGCTTCGCAACCAGCCGGAATTCCACCTGCCCCCGCATGGTCCCGTGGTCTTTGCCGCGACGCTGCCGCCTTACGTTCACATCGAGTTCTTTGATGAAAACGTTCAGGAAGTCGATTTTTCCGATAGCTGTGATCTGGTTTGCATCTCATGCATGTTGACCTGTCAGATGCCGCGCGGCTACGCGATCGCGGACCGCTTCCGGGAGATGGGCAAGAAAGTTATTTTCGGAGGCATCGGGACTTCGCTGCACCCCCAGGAGACGCAACAGCACGCGGACAGCGTTTTCCTCGGCGAAACCGAGGGGCGCATGGAGGCGGTTTTGCGCGACTTCGAGCGGGGAGACCTCAAACCCGTCTACGATTTTCAGCATGACTTCCCGGACATGCGGCTGATCGGGCCGGCGCGGCGGGACATCCTGGCGCGCCAGCTTTACAATTTCCGCGGCGTGCAGATGGTCGATCTGATGCACGCGTCGCGTGGATGCCGGTTCCACTGCTTTCCGTGCTGCGCGTCGTTTTTGGGCGGGTGCAGTTTGCGGCCGCGCCCCATCGATCAGGTGGTCCAGGAAGTGGCGGCGATCGACAACAACCGGCTGTTTTTCGTGGATAATTCCTTCGCTCAGAATGACCAGTGGCAGAAGGACCTGTTTCGGGCGCTGATGCCGCTGAAAAAGAAATGGATTTCACATCCGATCAAGGACAACCCCGAAATCCTGGACCTGGCCGCCGCCGCGGGATGCTGGTACGTCTACCAGGCCATCATCAACACCTCCGACGTCATCGCGCAGCGGATCAAGCGGCTGAAGGAGCGCGGCATCGGTGTGGAAGGCACGATCCTGCTGGGCACCGACGAACATGACGAGGACGCGATCCGGCGGCTGGTCGATTTCCTGCTGGACCTGGACTTGGACCTGGCCGAGTTCACCGTCATGACCCCCTTCCCGCAAACACCGATCCGGGCCGAATTGGAGAAGCAGGGACGCATCCTGCACAATGACTGGTGTCGTTACACCTGCGATGAAACGGTGTTCAGGCCGGCGAAGATGAGCGTCGACAAGCTCAACGAACTGCATCAGTATGCTTGGGATACCTTTTACGCCGACTGCAGCGTCGAAGTGCGCATGGCCCAACTGTACGTCAAGGTGATCGAGAAAGAAAAAGCCGACGGCACCTACAGGCGAATGACCCTGAACCGGCGGAAATGGAACCGGACAACGGATCAAGCAAATTGAAAATCCTGCTGCTCTCAGCCAACACCGCCACGATGCCATACCCGGTTTATCCGCTGGGCATGGGCACGGTAGCCGCCGCGCTGATGCGCGCCGGACATGAGACGGTGCTGCACGATCGGATGGTCGCCGGGGCATCCATTGACGCCTGGCGGCAGGCGCTGCGGAGAGAGAAACCGGGCCTGGTGGGCATTTCCATCCGTAACCTCGACAACGTGAACCTGCTGAACGAGAAACGATACGCGGAGGATGTCGTCCACCTGGTCCGGGCCGCACACGAAGAACTCGACGTCCCGGTGGTGCTGGGCGGCTCGAGTTATTCGCTGCTGCCCGAAGTCCTCCTGCGCCAAACCGGCGCGGATTACGGCATCGTCGGCGAGGGCGAGCGCCTGATCGTCGAACTGGTGCAATCGCTTGAGCATGGCCGCGCGCCGCCGCACGGCACGATCTTGAGGAAGGCGGCGCCAATCGAGAAAAATGAACTGTGCGGCGCGTACTATGACCCGGCCCTCCTCAAGAGCTATCTTGACCTGGGTACGATCGCGCCGGTGCAGACCAAACGAGGCTGCGCACTCCGCTGCGCGTACTGCTCCTATCCGGTGCTGGAAGGCGGGTCATTGCGGTGCCGGCCCGCGGCCGACGTGGTGGACGACGTCGAACGGCTGGTGAAGGACCATGGCGTGCCCTATGTGTTCTTCGCCGATTCGCTGTTCAATGACGATGACGGCGCTTACCTGGAAGTGCTGCGAGAGATGAAGCGGCGCAAGCTGACGGTGCCGTGGTCCGCATTCATCAAGCCGACCGGGATCAGCGACGAAGTCGCGATCCTGATGCGCGAGACCGGGCTGGTGGCCGCCGAGTTGGGTTCGGATGCGGCGTCCGATGTCACGTTGCGCGGGCTCCGCAAACCATTCCGTTTTGCCGAAGTGGTCCAAGCCAACGACGTGCTGGCCAGACAGGGAATCGCGGTGGCGCATTACTTTATGTTCGGAGGCCCCGGGGAGACTCGGGAAACGGTGCTCGAGGGGATCGAGAACATCAAGAGCCTCCTCTGCAACGCCGCCTTCGTCTTCCTGGGAATCCGCATTCTCCCCCATACTGAACTGCACCGGATCGCCCTTGGCCAAAAGATGATCGCGCCGGACTGCGACCTGTTGGAACCGGTCTTCTACCTGTCGCCGGCCATTGACCGGGCTTGGGCCGAGCCAACGCTCAGGGAAGGATTCAGCAGCCTGAATCACGTGGTGTTTCCGCCCGATGCGCTGGACGACAAGCTGCAATTGCTGCACAGGCTGGGGTATGCCGGCTCACTGTGGGACCTGCTTGCCCCTTCGTGAAATGAACATCGTCCAGACCATCCGCGCCGAAACGAGCGCCGCCCGCGACAAGACGGCGATCATTGAGGACGGGCGCGCCCTGACTTACGCCCAACTGCTGGATTCCGTGGCGAGGCTGGGCGCGTCGCTGGCGGCAAGGGGAATCGGACCCGGACAGCGCATCGCATTCCGCTGCGCCGACGGCATCGACTACGTCACCGGGGCGCTGGCGCTGCTGGAATGCGGGGCGGCCGTCGTGCCCGTCGCCGATTCCCTCACCGACGCCGAACTGCGGGAAACGATCGATCGGATCGAGGTTCACGGCGTGCTGACCCACGCGAGCCTGCCGACGGCTACCGGCGAAGAAACAACGGAGCGGATCGATGGGCCATTTCGTTGGCGGGCGCTGGGCGGCCGCTACGAACTGGACCAGCGCTGCCGGCAAATGGGGGCGGCATTCATCCGTTTCTCCTCCGGCACCACCGGCGCCAGCAAAGGCGTGGTCCTTTCCCATCGCGCGATCATCGAACGCACCGACGCCGCCAATCGCGGACTGGAAATCACCCGGCGCGACGTGATTCTCTGGGTGCTGGGCATGAGCCATCATTTCGTGGTGTCGATCCTGCTGTTCCTCCGCAAGGCGGCAACCGTTGTGGTGGCCAATCGCGATTTCCCGTTCTCCATCTTCGATGCCGCGACGCGCTTTGAGCCGACTTTCATCTATGCCTCGCCGGTGCATTACCACCTTCTGAACTTGGCCGATTCGGTTCCCAAGACGGCGTTGAGGCGCGTGCGCCTGGCCATTTCCACGGCCATGAAGATGCCGCCGGAGATCTCCCGTGCCTTTACCGGCAAGTTTGGATTCACCCCGGCGGAGGCGTACGGGATCATCGAGATCGGGTTGCCCTTCATCAATCGCGAAATCGCCTCGGGGGGCGAAGGCACGGTCGGGCGAATCCTTCCCGACTACCAACTGCAAATCCGCAATCCGGATGGAGACGGAATTGGCGAGGTATTGGTCGGCGGCAAGGGAATGTTCGATGCCTACTACTCGCCGTGGCGAACGCGCGAGCAATGCCTGGAGGGTGGAAAATTCCCCACCGGCGATCTTGGAAAGCTCGACCCACAAGGGCGATTGATCCTGCTGGGGCGATGCAAAACCGTCATTGTGTGCGCCGGCATGAACGTGTTTCCGGAGGAAGTCGAGGAGGTCATCAATTCAGTGCCGGGGGTGACGGAATGCCTGGTGTTCGGGCAGGACCATCCGCAATTCGGACAGGTTCCGGTGGCGGACGTTGTCCCGGCGCCGGGCGCCGATGCTGCTGACATTATCGAGGCTGTTCGCCGGTATAGTTGCCGGAGGCTGTCTGCGTTTAAGGTGCCTGCGGAATTCCGGATCGTTCGCAATTTGCCGAAGACGTCCAGCGGAAAACTGGCTCGTCTACGTCGGATCGATGAGCCAAGCGGATCGTTGGTCAAGTGAGGCGCTGCGCGTGGATCGAGAGAAGCAAATCACCCGGGTCCTGTCCCTTCTCGACTCGCTGGCAAGGGAATCCGTGTCCGCTGCCCGAACCTACGCCATCGAGGAAAACCGCGCGCTTTTTGAAGCGATGCGATCCCCGGGCCGCTTTGTCCGATGGCTGACAGGCCGGGCGATCAAACTGGCGCCGGAAAGGCTCGTCGAGATCAACGAATTGCTGCCCGAATTGGACCAAGCCGTCCATGCGCGATTGATCGCCTTCGAACGGAACAAGCGTTTTGGGCTGCTAAAGCCCCTGGTTCAACGGATTCGCGACCTGATTCGCACGGCGGATCGTCCGCTCGTGCTGGCCGACTTCGGGTCGGGCGGCATGGAGGTGGAGCGGCAAGTCATCGAATCCCTGGCCCATGAGAAAGATCATCCGTTGGTAACGTTCGTCGGCTTTGACGCGTCTTCTGAGGCAGGCGTTCTTGCTCGACGCAATCTCGCGGCGCGCGTGCCGGAAGGGATCAGCGTTTTTCAGTCGGCCGATGCCTGTGCCCGGTGGCTGAAGGAGCCGGCGTTGATTCCAGGCCAAGCAGTTCGTGTCGCGTTCTGCCGCACGTCGATCCTGGAATTGCCTCAAGATTTTGCACACGGGACTTTCGACGTCATCTTTCACTCGTTTTTTCAACATCACCTGGATGCCCGGCATCTGCGGAAACCGGAGGAGAGTGTTGCGCTGGGCGGGCGCGTCCTGGAATACGATGGCTTCCATGACTGGCTGGCAATGATGGTCGTGAGCATTCTCGGTTGGAACGATCCGGTTTTCCTTGCCGCCGGAATGGTTTCGCATCGACGGCTTGCCACGCGGGATCAGGTGATCGCGCGCTCGACGAATTCACGTCTCCATTTTTACCCCAATGGCTGCTATTTGCGCGAATGGCGATCGACGCCCTGAATGAAGCACGACTTCAGGCATTGCATCAGTTGCCGTGCCATGCGGTCATCGAGCACGCCCTCCATGTACGAGAGCACGATATTCATCTGCCCCCGGAAAAACGTGAGGCAGATGCCCAGGCCCGGCGGCGCCGGCACGCGCGGCGTGTGCAGCAGATTGACGGCCGGCAGGCCCAGAAATGTCTCGCCGCTGAAGGCGGATTCGCGCAGGCAGGCGAAATAGAAGGACCATTCGATCCCGCCCAACGGGCCGCGCGCCAGCCGGCTTCCCAGGCAGTGCGGAGCGATTCGCGTCAGCATCGCCGCGTCCCGCAATGCGCCGGGAATATCCTCCCTCATCTGCTCGAACAACTGATCGCGCAACGAGGCCACGAGTTTCTCAGCCGGATCGGAGTCTTCGAGCGGCGACCGGAAGGCCATGAACGAAAGGTGATTGAATAGAAGGCACTCCCATTTCTGATCCGCGCGGCGGTCGTCGATCGAAACCGCGACGAGAAACTCCCCGCCGCCACGTGGAGCTGCCCCAAACGCCGGCCGCATCGCCCGGATGGTCCTGGCAAGTGCCGATGGCAGCACGATGGGCAGACCGCATTCCTCCGCGGCAACCTCCACGAGGCGGGCGGCCTGCTCAGCGGTGATGCCGTCATGCAGAAAACGCACCGGGCGGTTGCGACGCCCACGGGGCATCGCCAACGTCACGGCCGGCCGCTCCGCCAAACGCAGCCGAAACCGATTGATTGTCTTCCCACCGGCGAACTGCCTGCTCCACTGATCGAGGTGCGGCCTCTCGGTCTGAGAGATGCACCCAGCGATCTCTTCCAGACGCCCTTGCCAGGTCTGCTCGATCAGGTCGAGGAAGGCTTCGGCGCCGAAGGCATCCAACAGCCGATGATCGAAGACCATGCCAAGCCGTGACGGGCCGCCCGCTCGACGAACCAGCAGAAATCGCAGATGCTCCGTCGCACTTTGCAGCGGCCTGTTCACATGCGCGGCCAGCATGGCATCGGCCTGGCCGACGCCAACATCCGCGGGCAGTTCCACCACCGTTAAAGGGATGACCTTGCCGGCGGATGCGCCCGAAACCTTCCAATACGGCGCCAGATTGACGATATCACGGGAAACCTGGCCGTGAATCACGGGCAAGCGGCTCGAGATTTGTGCCAGGACCGTTCGCAATCGATCCGCCGGAAGCTCCCCGTCCAGATCCAGAATCACCTGCGAGAGATTACCGACGCCGGTTTCCCGCCGCATGACGTAGTCGATCGTTCCAATGGTCCAGTCGATTCCCGTGAGGTAACGCCGATGGCGCGAGTATGGAAGCGTGAGGCTCAAGGATGCGTTCCGGCATGGATGGCGGCGGCGAGCGTTCGGACGGACTGGACCGCCTCACGCTTGAGCCCGGCCTTCATGAGACTGAGGCCGAATGCCTTCTCGATGACGATCAGCAGCGACACGAAGCGCAGCGAATCCATGCCCAGCGAACGAAGACTCATATCGGGGGAGACGTCGCCTGGCTTGAGCGCAAGCAAAATCTGGATTTCCGTGCAAAGGCGTTGCTCGATAGCAGGCATGGTGAGTTGCTCTGCCATTGTGGAGATGATCTCCCGCGGCGATGCCAGAGACGCCGCCCGCATCAAATCCCGGTGTTGACCGGGAAAAGGGTGGCCGCCCGGCCACGGTATAATCGCTTGAGCGTGACGGCTGTGTCAACCGCGGCGTGATCGGCCTCGGCGCGGAGGGGCCGACGAGTCACGATTTGGGAAAGAGGCCCTACTTGGTGGCGTTTTCCAGCACGTAAGGGGCAAGCGTATCGATGCAGCGGAAAATCTCCCGGCCCTTTTGCATGTCCTTAACGTCCAGCCCGTATTGCCGATGCAGAATCACCACGATCTGGACACCGTCCAGGGAATCCAATTCCAGTCCCCCTTTGCCGAAGAGATCCGCGTCGTCGTCGATGTCCTCGGGCCTCACACCTTCCAGGGCGAGATCCGCGATCAGGAGTTGCTTGAGTTCCTGCTTGATTTGCTCCAGCGTTCGTTTCGAAACCAGGCTCAAGTTGTCATCGCCCTCTTATCGCAACGATTTGCACCATGACGTTAGGCGATATTTTCGGCTTCCGCAAGACGTTGGCGCCCGAGGGTTTGCCCCATTGCCGCGCATTCGGCTCGATCCTATTTCCCATGCGCCGGATCGACTCATAATTTGAAGAGCAACCCCAGGTATCCCTCGATGGTGTTGATGGATGGGTTGCGCGCCGCGCTGTCTATGCGGGCATTGGAAATGTGCAACAAGCGAGCGCCCACGAGAAGGTCGGTCCCATCCCAGAGATGCACGGCGGCGCCGGCGCCCGTTTTGAAGAAAAAATTGAAATAGGTGCCTGCGGCGGGAAGGCGGCCGCTGGATTCCAACACGCCGGGGCCGAAGTCAATGAACGCAGTCCAACCGGGTTCGTTGATCAGGTGCGTGCGCAGAAGGAGATCGCCTCCGCCGGACCCGACGTCCGGCCCAGCCTGCGTTGCCTGCAGGCCGGTGGCTTCCAGCGTCACGGAGTTGCTGAACTTGCTGAATACGAAATTGTACCCGACTCCGATCGTGCCGGAGTAGAGTTGTTCCCTCGTCCCTTTGGGTTGGCTGGCGTAAGAGCCATAGGTTTCAAAAGTCCAAAGGCCGTTGGCAATGGCGATAGGTTTGCCAGATGGCGCGGAGGTTGCAGGAGCGTTGCTATCCGGAAGCGCAACCGAACTGTTATCCAAAGACAAAACCGCCTCTTCTTTGCAGTCGGAGAGTTGGACCTTCGGCAAGAATTCGCGGCCTGTTCCAGTGGTGTTGTGCCAGTCATCTACAACCCTCGCCAGGGAAGCCGGTAGAGCCGGCTGGAAATTCTCTCGCTCGCTGACACAGCCCCATGTCAGAACCGAAACCACGATCGCCACATGGATCACGAAGCTGTGTTTCATGATGCGCATGCGTGCCTTCCAATATAATCCACTGCGACTTAATCCGAAATCCGATCTTCGGCCCAGCGCCGCGTGGACCTGGTCGCCGGCGATTTTTATTCCGACCGGCTGCCCGGCGGCGCCGACCTGGCGTGGCTGAGCGCCATCGTGCATCAGAATTCGCGCCAGCAGAACCGGGAGTTGTTTGCCCGCATTTTCGACGCGCTCCTCAGCGGCGGTCAGCTCCTCCTCCGCGACTTCCTCATGGAACCTTCGCGGACGGCTCCCGTGGGCGGAGCGTTGTTCGCCGTGAACATGCTCGTGGCGACTGAGAATGGCGGCACGTACACGTTCGAGGAACTGCGAGACGATTTGGCCGCGGCCGGCTTCGCCGATTTACGGATTCTGCGCCGCGACGATACCATGCATTGCATCATCGCCGCGCGAAAATCCTGAAATGCCGCGAATCGATCGGCCGCCAATCGCTTCGGCCATCGGTTCGCGTGGCCGGTCGATTCGCCCTGGCGATTCCCGCGTTAAACCCGTGGCCTGAACACTATCGTTCCGCTTGGCAAGCAGACATCTCGGGCTCGGCCGGTTGCTCGCGTAAGCGCGGATTTTCCGAAATCGTCGGGGAGGCGTTAGCCTTTTCTAGCGCCAGAACCCTTGGCATGGCGTTCGATGATTGCCTCAACGTCGGCCGGATCGTGCGAAACGTCGCTGGCCCAACCAAATCAGCGTTTCGATTGCCTCAAGCTGGCAAAAGAAAAAACGATTGTCCCGTTCGGTCTTGTCGTACCAATGCTCCAGCAGTCGCCGCGTCACTCCCGTAATGCCGGCGTATCCGGCCTCGCGCCATGCCCTCACGCGCGGGCGAATATCGTTCGCCAGCGCCAGCGGGATGAATACACCCGGATCATCATGCGCCCGTGCGTTCGGTGTCGAAATGAGATACCCCGCCGGCCGTCGGCTTTCCTCCACCATCTCGAACATTTTCACTTCGCGGATGTATTTCCAATACCGCGTCGGCTCGTCGAATGGCGAGTTGATGATGAGATGGTCAATCTGGAATCGGCGCTTTGCCATCTTGTCACGGCTCGTTTTGTTGCTCGTCGCCACCCACCAAACCTTTGGCGTCAGGGCCATCGAGTTCGAGTTTGGGCGTTGAATCCTTCAACCGCTTTTCCACTTGCTTGATGTGTTCCGCCGGCGGCAGATTTTCCGGCATCGTGCCGCCAATGCGTTTGATCGCCTCGCGAACTTCCTTGCCAACCTGCAAGTGCGTGTCGATGGCTTTTTGCTGCCCCTTGACGCCTTGTTGCGCCAGCTTTTCGCGGGTCTGGGTCATGCGAAACTGGTTCGCCGCAAGCTCGGTCGTATCCACGCGGTCCAGTAGATTTTCCCCTTTCGAGATGCCCTTGCGCGCCTTGATCTGCTCGCTGCCAATCCCGCCGTACAGTCCTTTGTAGCCGGCATCGTGGAATACGCCGAACATGACATTTTGTACGCCGGCATCCTGCGCAGCACCCGAGAGGGCCTTGAACTCCTCCTTGACCTGCTTTCGCAATTCCACCCGTTCCTGATCCCGTGCGTACGCATCGGTCAACTCCTGTCGGCGGGTTTGGATCGCAAAATACTTCTGGGCGAAAGCAATTTCAGGCTTGCGCGGATCGCCATTCTGTGCGATCAGATAGCAGGCAAATCGGGACAGGTGGAAATCCGGGACTTCGCGGTTGCCGCCTTTGCCGACGGCGATCATCTTGCCAGCGCCGGCAAAATGATGGGCTGGATCGTTACCCGATTGATTACATGAGGTTATGGCGCGCGTGATTGCCTCTTCAAAACGCCGCCACTGGCTGTAGCCCAAAAGCACCTGCAAATCACGCGCGCTCCAATATTCCGCCCCATGCGCATTGACCAGCTTCATTTGCTCAAAGCTCTTGGGCTGCGTCTGCCCGCCCGATGGCATGGGTAACTGTTCATCAGTCATCGCGAATTCCTTTTGTCTCTCACTCCAGCCCTACGATTTTTAGACTCTCGATTCCCCGGTCGTCGATGATCTTTACCCCGATCCGCTTGTGGTCTCCCGCCTCGAACGGCAGCGAAATTGTCCCGCGATAGGCTTCGATGCGCTCCTCATCAATCTCCGCCTTGAGATTCTTCGCCAGCTTCGCCCAGCCTTCTTTATCGCCGGCCATTGGGAAAAACACCTGACGCGGATACAAGCTCCGCCCGTCATAATCCGTGTCCAGCATCCACATGGCGATTTTGCTGGTATCGCCCGACTCCACCGTACCCGTGCGGGGGTTGTAGTAATCGAAGCCGTTGACTTGCACCTGAAATTTGCCCTTGTCATCACCCTGGGCGATCCGCCGAAGCTCCACGTCCGGCTGGCCCACCAGCCAGAAACTCTCGTTGCTCGCCCGCTTCTTTTTCAAATCTTCCGTCAGCAGGTCCGTGTTCATCTGAATCTTGAGGAAGGTCATGCCAGCCTTCTCTGGCTTCAATTCATCAATGTCTTTGGCGGCTTCGGGGTCAAACTGAAACGCCGCGAACAGAATCATGGCCGGCTTGGGATTGAGCGTGCGAGATTCTTCCCATGCCAGTTCCACTTGCTTCTGCTCCAACGGAGCGTGATCCGGGCCAAAGGAAATGACGACTCGCTTGGGCTTTTCCTCTTTTGTTTCTGCATCAGCGTGCAACCAGCGCGTGCCCGGCAGCGGCTCAACGCGCGTGAATTCGATTCGCTCCCCTCGCCGGCCGCGCACGCCGGCCTTGAGCAATTCATCCCGCCAATCACGGGCGCGAATTGTCAGGCCCGACCGTGCTACCGACTGATCCGCCACCGGCGCTTCTTCAAATGCTCCGACCGGCCTTACAGACGGCGCGGGCACCGCTTCCATGGTAAATGGTCCCGTGACGCGAGCCCTGGTTGAATCCACGTTAGGTTGGTCATACAGCGTCTCCGGCTCCGCGTATTTCTGAATCGCGGCATCAATCGCACTTTGGCTCATACCGGGCCGAATTTCGGGATTGTTGGCAATTGATTTAAGCGTGACATGCGGCACCGTTTTCAAGTCGAAGCCACTGCCGACGCCTTCGGTGGGCCGCACCAGTTTGTAGTAGTCGAACACCTGCGTCATCAATCGCTGTTTCGCTAGCGCGACTGCGACGCGCGACGTGTCGCATGTAATCCAGCGACGCCCCCAATGTTCAGCGACAACGGCGGTTGTTCCCGACCCGCACGTGGGATCGAAAACCAAGTCGCCTGGGTCCGTCACGAGGAGCATGCACCGCTGGATCACCAACGGGAGAGTTTGCACTACGTAAATCTTCTTTTCACCAAATCCGCTGATGGACAGGTCATCCCATAATTGGTTTACCTCGAAGAAGGGGAAATCCGTAAGGCGGCGCACGTAGCGGAGGGTATCCCCAACAGCAACCACCCGATTTGCGCACACCAACCGGTCCATACTTTGTGGTGGTGGCTTGTAGGCGCCGCTGTATCGTTTACCACGGAAGTCATAGTCGTAAACGGTGTTCCCCTGGGACGTGAGGTTGTCGTGGCTAATTAACTCAGCGTGGTCAGCGGCGAGTAGCTCTTGAGGCGGAAGCTCCTCAATCGTGCCATCCGCATTTAATAGGTATCTAAACTGCGTTGCGCCGGCGAGGCCTGGAGTCTTCTCGACGTACAAGCGGCGAAGTTTCAGTAGACTTTTATCCTTCGCATACCAGAGCAAGTAGTCGCCGACCGATGCCAGACCCTCCTTTTTCAACCCGCCGGTCTTTCTGAATAGTATTTGAGAAATGAAATGCGCTTTTCCAAAAACCTCGTCAAACAATTCGCGCACGTGGTGTAAGTTCTCATCACTGATTTGCACAAAGCACGATCCACTTTCGTGCAAGAGTTGCTTGGCCAACCAGAGCCGATCACGCAAATATGTCAAATAGGAGTGTATTCCAAGCTCCCACGTGTCTCGGAACGCCTTGACCATTTCCGGCTCTTGCGTCAGGTCGTCGTCCCTGCCCTCCTTAACCTCGCGTTTGTTCACAAAAGGCTGAAAGTTTGAACCGTATTTGATGCCGTATGGCGGGTCGAAATAAACCATCTGTACTTTGCCCGCCATGCCTTCCTTTTCCAGCAGCGAATTCATCACCAGCAGTGAATCGCCAGCAATGAGGCGGTTGGTCCAGTTATGCGGATGTCGGTAGAAGTCGATGGCGTCCCGCAGGGGCGGATTCTCGTTAGCCGTCTCAAACAGCGGCAACTGCTGCCCTTTGTAACCGTTGCCGTTCTTGCGGCGCACGGCTTCGATGATCGTGCGCTGGTCGATCCGCTCGTGAACGTGCAGCGAGACGGTGGGCACGTCAAAGCTGAGCCGCTCGGCCTTGCCGGCCCATTGCAGCGACGGGTCGATGTGCGGATCGTAAGCGTAGTTTTTTTTCGGCGATTCCGGCGATTCCGTCAGCGGCGTGACCAGCCCCACGGGCGGATTGTTCGCGCGGGTTTTGTCTTTGTGGTCGTACTGCTCGATCTTCCGCTTCGCCTTTGGCGCTGGGGTGTCCCCAACGGCCTTCGGCTGTCTTTTCGCCATGCCCGCTCCCTTTCGGCCAGTCCGCAATCAAGCCACCGGGAAGGATACCGCCGGGCGCAGACACACGCCAACGGCGATGAAACAGGCTCGCCAGTTAAGTAAGAAAGTGCTCCTGATTACGGAAATCCCCATCAAACCGGCACAACCTGCCGAAGCTTCCGACACGTGCATCGCATCGCCGAATTCCAAAATTTTCCCCTTGCAATCTGAACCGTAGTTAGGTATTAGTTCGGCCTGATTGGGCAGCGTCGGGTTGTCCCTGCGCACTCCGTCTAGCTGCGTGCTACCATGCAATGCCAAGTGACCAATGACCCCCGATGTAATCGGGACCTTCGGCAGGGACAAATGACCAATGACGTCCCCTCTTTCTACTCTCAACTTTCCATTGTTCTACCCTCTCGCGACAGAGCGGATTCTTCCGCCCCTCCACTGTTCAACTGTCTACTGTTCTACTCTCTCGCGAAGCGTACCCCCTCCCCCGCTAAATGGGATATTCTGGGATACATTGTGATATTTTCCAGACTGGAGTCAATTAAGCCGCCGAAAACGGGCTACACGGGTGATCAGGGTCCGACGCGCCGGCCGGCGATGAAGACGTGTTCGATCTGCTGGGGACTGATTGTGTAGAGCAGGGCCGAGATCTGGTGCTGCGGGGGCAGGTCGGCGATCCACTTATGAGGACGGACGACCAGGCAATCGGCGTCGAAACCCACTTCCAGGGATCCGACCCGATCTGCCATACCCAGGGCATCCGCCGCACCGGCCGTCAGCAACCACCAGGCTTCGGCAGGCGCCGGAGTCTTGGTGGGAGATCGCGGCAGCGAGTGGACCTTGATCGCCTTGACGGTTTGCAGAGCCTCAACGGCGACGCGCGGCATGAAGGGCTCGAAACCCCCGGCCACGCTGCTGCCGAGAGCGAGACGGACGCCATCGGCCCGGTGGGCCAGGTAATCCATCAATCCGCTCTCGCGAAAGAGATTGGCGGTGGGGCAATGGATGAGCGCGGCCCCACGGTCAGCGACGCGGCGCAGTTGTTCATGTCCCAGAAACACCCCGTGGGCCATCAAGGTCCGCCGGGTGAACAACCCAAACTCTCGGAAGAGGTCGACTTCATCGACCTGCTCGGGGAACTTCTCGCGGATCACGGTCAACTCTTCCAAAGACTCGGCGATATGGGTCTGAATGTGGCAATCGAGCATCTCGGCCAGAGCGGCGGCGCCGCGCATGAGCCGCTCGCTACAGCGGATGGAGGCCCTGGGACTGAAGGCGTAGCGGAGACGGCCGTTCTCGGCCCCGTGCCATTTGGCGGCCAGGCTCCGCGAGGCGTCAAGAGCTTCGTCGGCGACCTGACAGAGCGGTTTCGGCGTGTCGACGTCCTGAAGGGTCATCCCATAGATGGCGCGCAGGCCACGCCGCGCGAAGATCGCGAAGGAACTGTCAACTTCCTGGGCAAAGGAACTGCCGAAAGCGGCCACGGTGGTGGTCCCGTTGGCGATGACGCCGGTGACGAACTCCTCGGCCAGGCGCTGGGCCGTGGCCAGGTCTTGGAAGCGCTCCTCGGCGGGGAAGCCGATCTTCTGTTGCCATTCAAATAGGGAAAACCCGTCAATCCCGCGGCGGTCCCATTGGGGAAGATGAAGATGAGCATCGATGAAGCCGGGAAGAATCCAGCAGCCCTCGCCGCCAATTTCGTCGCGGCCGCTGGGGGCTTGGCTGCCGATCTCGGCGATACGGCCGTCATCGCCGATGCGGAGCATGGCGCCGGGAGTCACCTGGCAGTCAGCAACAGAACGAGGCCGCAGAAGCGTCCCGCGAAGCGTTTGCATGGCCGCAAATTTAGCCTGTGGCACCATACCGGGTCAAACTACATCGGGTTCGCTGTCGGGCTTGAGGACGGGGCGGTGGGCGTGGCAAGGCGTTGGGCATCAGTGGTCACTTGCCGGACAGCGCGCGATCGAGTTTGAGCAGGGTTTCCCGTCGGGGAATGTGCTTGCCGGACTCGATGCGGCTGATCGTCTCCAGGCGGACGCCGGAGCGACGGGCCAGTTCGGTTTGTGTCCAGCCACGGCGGATGCGGTCGGTGATCAGATCGCGGGCGATGGAAACGTCAATGGCGGCGCGGGCCGGCACGTTGCCGTGGGCGTCGGGGCGCGGGCGGGTGGGGAGCATCCCGGCCTTTTCCATTAGACGATCAAAGTCCTTGCGGGAAAGAACGACCAGTTCGTCGTTGGCGATGGAAATGGTTTGCAGCGTCATGATCTTAGTCCTCGTAAACGTCTTTACGGTGTTCGATGCGAACGATCCAGACTTCATCGGCCACCACGCGGAACATCACGCGGAAGTCGCCGGTGCGGATGCGGTAATGGCCTTTGAGTCCGTGCCGGAGCGGCTTGGCCCCGGAAGCATCCGGCCAATGCTCCAGTCGGTCCACCACATCATGCAGACGGTAGCGGATCACGCGTGGAAGCTTCTGCATCTGCCGGTCTGCTTCGGGTGTAAAGACCACTTTGGCCATGCGCGTTATCGTATCAATAGTATCAATAGTATCAATTACCGCGCGGGACGCCGGGCTACACAGCATCCGCGCTGGCCGCCCATATCGGTGTGTTGAGTAAGACCGTCAACGAGATTTGCCGGGGCAATCGCGGCTTAACGTGCCAGTGATGCAGGCCATGTTGCAACACGCCGCCGCGCCGGTGTGGCGGGCTATGCTTTGCCGCGGATGCTCGGCCTAATCGAACTCGCGCCCGTCACCTTGAATCAAGTCTGAATTGCCCCGGGAGCTTGACTCTCCACCGCCCTGTCGGTTAACCATCGGCCAGCGGACGTCGGACCATTTGGAGAAACGCAGGTGGGATACGACAGCATCGTTTGCGTGAAGCAGGTGCCGGACACTGCCAATGTCACGGGCGAGGCGATGAAGGCGGACGGCACGGTCAATCGCGGCGCGTTGCCGGCGGTGTTCAATCCGGACGATCTGCACGCGCTCGAAGCGGCGTTGCAAATCCGCGATGGCTTCGGAGGCAGCGTCACGGTGTTGACCATGGGGCCGCTGGGCGCAACCGAGGCGCTGCGTGAGAGTTTGTACCGGGGCGCCGATCGGGCCATTCTCATCAACGACCGCCGCGCCGCTGCCAGCGATACCCTGGCCACCAGCTATATCCTCAGCCGGGCGATCCACAAGATCGATCGGTTCGACCTTGTGTTCTGCGGGCGTCAGGCCATCGACGGCGACACGGCCCAGGTGGGGCCGCAACTGGCGGAGAAGCTGGGGATCGCGCAGGTGACTTATTTCGAGCAACTGGTTGATTTGACGGATCGCACCATCCGTGTGCGGCGCAACGTCGGTAACGGATGGGAGGTGCTGGAGGCGCGGTTGCCGCTGCTGCTCACGGTGTTGGACAGCGCCAACGAGCCGCGTCCGGCGGCCGCCAAGCGGGTCATGCGATTCAAGCGAGCGCGCTCCCCGGGTGAGATCGGCAACCAAGCGGCCGCGGCGATGCCCACCGCCTCGGCTGCCGAGAAGGAAGCCGAGCAAGCCCGTCGCAGCGAGCTGCTAAAGGCCGGCGGGTTGCTCATCGAACAGTGGGACCTGGACGACATCAAGGCCGACTTGCAGTGGTGCGGCATGAGCGGCTCGCCCACCAAGGTACACCGCGTGCAATCCATCGTCCTGACCAAGGAGGGGTTCACGCCGGTGGAGCCCAACGAGAAAGCCGTGCGGCAGATGATCCATGAGTTGATCAAGGACCATACCTTGGCATAAGGGAAACGATTTTCAGCGGTTGTGCCGTAGGGCACACAGGCTTGCCCATGATTGAACCGAATCGTAAAGGCGAAGTGTGGATTTACGCCGAGCAGGAAGACGAGCACCTGAGCGATACGTCGGTGGAGATGTGTTCCAAGGCGCGTGAGCTGGCGGATGGGCTGGGGGTGGGCGTCGGCGCGGTGCTGGTGGGATGGAATGTGCGCGAGCTGTCCTACCGGCTGATTGCACACGGGGTGGATCGCGTCTATTACGTCAATGACACTCGCCTGGAACACTACCGGACGCTCCCTTACGCGCGGGCCCTTTGCCAGTTGATCGCCAAGTACAAGCCGCAGATCGTCCTGTACGGGGCGACGCCTCTGGGCCGGGACCTGGCCCCGCGAATTGCGTCGGAAATGCGTGCCGGCCTCACGGCGGATTGCACCGACTTGCGCCTCGGCGCTTATACCGATCCGCGCACGAAGATCACCCATGAAAACGTTCTGCTGCAGATCCGCCCGGCCTTCGGCGGCAACATCATCGCGACCATCGTCAACCCCGACCGCTGGCCGCAGATGGCCACCGTCCGCGAAGGCGTGCTGCGGATGGGCGACGGAGATCCGCGCCGCAGCGGCCGTATCATCGAGGAGAAGATCGAACTCAATGATTTCGAGCAGGCCGTTCGTCTCATCGAGCGGCATCGCGTGAAACGCAAGGTGAATCTCAAAGGGGCCAGGATCATCGTCGCGGGCGGGGGCGGCGTGGGGAGCAAAGATAATTTCCGGTTGATCCACGATCTGGCGGGCGTGTTGGGCGGCGCCGTCGGAGCCAGCCGCGCCGCCGTCGATAGCGGCTTCGTCGGCAAGGAACATCAGGTGGGGCAAACCGGCACCACGGTGCGGCCGGCGCTGTATATCGCCTGCGGCATCAGCGGCGCGGTGCAGCACCGGGCTGGAATGGAAGAATCCGCCAAGATCATCGCCATCAACTGGGACAAGGATGCCCCCATCTTCGGCGTGTCCCATTACGGGATTGTCGGAGATCTCAACAAGGTGATCCCGATGATGATCAAGGCGATCCGTGAGCGCGGATGAGACGCATCTGTCATAATGAATTGGAACGATAGCCCATGCCCAACTACTTCACCGACAACGATGATATCCAGTTCCTATTCGGCCACCTTGACCTGGTGCAAATTGCCGCAGCGCAGGAGGACGACTTTGGCGGCGGCGGCGATGGGGACTATGCCCCGCTGGATGCGGCGGACGCCATCGACAATTACCGGCGAATCCTGTGCATCGTGGGCGACATCGCCGCCAAACACATCGCTCCGCGCGCCCAGGAGATCGACCGCCAGGGCAATCTCCTCAACGAAGACGGGACGGTCACGCTGCATCCTTCGATGCGAGAGAATCTCAAGGCGCTGGCCCAGGCCGATTTGATGGGGTTCACCCTGCCTCGCCGGTACGGCGGGCTGAATTGCCCCTGCTTGATTTACACCATGGCCAACGAGATCGTCAGCCGGGGCGACGCGTCGCTAATGAATCTGTTCGGGTTGCAAGGAATCGCGGACACGATCAACGCATTTGCCGACCAGCCCGTCAAGGACCAGTTCCTGCCGCGCTTTGCTCGAGGGGAGTTGACGGGCGCGATGGTGCTGACGGAACCAGACGCGGGGTCGGACCTGCAAGCGGTGTCATTGCGGGCGTGGCAGGATGAAGAAGGGCGCTGGCGGCTGACGGGAGTGAAACGATTCATCACCGACGGGTGCGGCGAGGTTCTGCTGACGCTGGCCCGGTCCGAGGCGGGAACCACCGATGGGCGCGGCCTCAGCCTGTTCCTGGCGGAACGCTCAAGCCGCATCCGGGTGCGCCATCTGGAAGAGAAACTGGGCATCCACGGTTCGCCGACCTGCGAGCTGGTTTACGACGACGCCCCCGCCCTGCTGATCGGGGAGCGCCAGCGTGGACTGGTGCCGTACGTGATGAGCCTGATGAACGGGGCCCGGGTGGGCATCGCCGCCCAATCGCTGGGCATCGCCGAGGCCGCCTTCCGCGTGGCCCGTCGCTACGCCTACACGCGTAAACAGTTCGGCGTATCCATCGAGAAATTGCCGGCGGTGGCGGAGATGGTCACGGAGATGAAGATCGCCATCGAAGCGGCACGGGCCCTGGTGTACGAGACGGCGCGCATCTGCGATCTGGAGTACAACAATCTGCGTGTTCTGGAGACCCGCGCCCCCACCGACGAGCAGGAACTCAAACGGCGCAAGAACGATGCGCGAGTTTTCAAGCGTCTGAACGGCATGCTCACGCCGATGAGCAAATACTATGCTTCGGAAATGTGCGTGAAGGTGGCCAACCAGGCGATACAGGTGCTGGGCGGATCGGGATACATGACGGATTATCCGGTGGAGCGGCATCTGCGCGATGCACGCATCACCACCATCTACGAAGGAACCAGCCAATTGCAGATCGTGGCGGCGGTGCGCGGCGTGTGCAGCGGCGCCTTCGAGAATCGCGCCCTGGAATTGGAGCAGAAGACCTACGACGACGACGTTCTCAATCGCCTCAAAATGAAACTGGTCGAGGCCAGGGAACTGGTGCTCAAGGCGGCGGCGCTGGCCAAGGAAAAGGGGTCGGGATACATCGACCTGCACGGGGTACGGCTGGTCGATTCGGCCATCGCGGTGCTGGTGGGCCATCTTTTCCTGGACCAGGCGAAGGGCACCCCGCGCAAGCGAGCGGTCGCCCGTCGGTTCATCGAGACCCGTCTGGCGAATCTCCGCCGCGACTTGGAGTTGGTCACCAGTGGGGATCGCAGCCCCCTGGACGACTACGCGACTCTGGCCGGTCCCGTGCCGCCGGCTTCGTAGCGACCTTTCAGCCGCGCGCGTATCAAGCGTGATCGGGATTACCTGAGATATGGAATCATTCGATATGGTACGCGCCGCATGTAATCCGCGTATCCGCTCAAATTCCGGCGTAGAAACTTCTCTTCCAGCACGCAGCGCAGGGCCAGCAAGCCCAGCGGAACGCTCTCCAGCAGGGCCGCGGCATAAGATTCCAACCAAAGCGGCAGACCGACTAAAACAAGAATCGCCCCGGCGTACATCGGATGGCGCACGATGCCGTAGACGCCAACGTCGATGACTCGTTGTTGTCAGCAATCACTTAAATCCCGCCACGAATAATCACTTCAAATGCCTCCATTTTGGAGAGGCACAGATTTGCAACGTAGTCTCAGCGGTTTCTCGCCGCTGGGAGCTTACGGATGTCGAATC
>Ga0187864_10000194_pt1 | contig 70540 bp, 64 predicted proteins | sample June2016WEW_11_4_FD_132985 | JGI IMG/M metagenome (GOLD analysis project Ga0187864, IMG submission 132985) | Peatland microbial communities from SPRUCE experiment site at the Marcell Experimental Forest, Minnesota, USA - June2016WEW_11_40 | ecosystem: Environmental > Terrestrial > Soil >... | reverse complement strand
GAAAGAAGCATCTTTACTGAAAAAGAAGAGGGGATTAAAGAATATTATTCAAAAAACAGGAAATGCGGATGACCTTCTCTACCTTAAGGCCGATACAAAGACCGTGAAGGAGTTTCTCAATGGTTAAAGGAGAAGAAAAAACGCTGGGTATCGATGCAAATAGGCCTGGAAAGGCAGTACTTCTCATGGGCGTCGAAGCCATTGCCCGGGGCGCCCTGGAGGCAGGTGTAGGCGTAGCGACCGCATATCCTGGTACCCCGTCGTCGGAGCTTATCGACAGGCTCTCGAAAATAGCGAAGAAATTCAACATCTATGTCGAATGGTCCATCAATGAAAAGGTCGCCCTGGAGATCGCCGGCGCGGCCTCTCTCTCAGGGATAAGAGCCATTACGGCCATGAAACAGAACGGCCTTAGTGTTGCCCTGGATTTCCTGTCGGGCTTGACCTATACCGGAATAAACAAAGGGCTGGTCTTGATGGTAGGCGATGATGCGGGTGCGCTCTCCAGTTCCAATGAACAGGATTCGAGGCATATTGCACGTATGTTGGACCTACCTCTTCTTGAGCCTGCAACATACCAGGAAGCGAAGGATATGGCCAAATGGGCCTTCGAGCTTTCGGAAAAATTCTCAACTGTCTGTATCCTTCGAAGCACCACGAGAATATTACACGGTAGGGGCAACGTAACTTTGGGTGAATTGCCTGAAACAACACATCACCCTCACTTCGATACGTCAAAGATATATGCCCCGCCCATGGGTAGGGCGTCAAAGTCCCACGCCGCTGTGCATAAAAACCTTGAGGAGATCCGCCGGTTCCATGACGCGTCCCCGTTTAACGCGTATGTCGGCCCAGACAACCCCGAATTGCTGGTTATTACGAGTGGTACCGGCTGGCTCTATACCGTGGAGGCGCTAAAAATACTCGCCGCGGAAAAGGAAGCAGGGATACTGAAACTGGGAACGACGTGGCCTTTGCCTCATAACCTTGTAAGCAAATACCTCATGCAGGCGAACAAGATACTCTTTCTGGAAGAGGTAGATGCATTTCTCGAAACCGGTGTCAGAGACCTTGCCGCCGACTTAGTGCCCGGACGTACCTGGAAATTCTTTGGTAAAGGTACAGGGCATATCAATCATTTTGGAGAGCTTAATCCCAATATAGTTATCGGAGCAATTGCCAATCTCCTGGACATCACCCACCGGCCGCGAGGATCTGCATATCAAAAGGAGTGTGATGAAATCGCGACTCGCTACGTGCCGCCGAGGGACTTGCAATTCTGCGCCGGCTGCCCTCACCGCGCAACGTACTGGTCTATCAAAGATGCCTTGCGATTAGATGGTCGAGATGGTGTGGTCACAGGAGATATCGGTTGTTACAGCATGGGTCAATCGCCGGCCGGTTATTCACAAATGAAGACTGCCCATGCGATGGGCTCCGGGGTTGGCCTGGCATCGGGTCTCGGAAAGCTGAAACAATTTGGTTTTAGGCAACCGGTCTTAACAGTATGCGGAGATTCAACGTTTTTTCATGCTTCCATACCCGCGCTTATTAACAGCGTTCATAATGAATCGGATTTTATACTCTTACTCCTTGATAACTCCGGCACGGCAATGACCGGTTTTCAGCCCCACCCGGGAATCGACAGGAATGCTGCCGGCGACGCTGCGCCGAAGGTGGATGCTGAAAAGCTCTGTAAGGCCCTGGGTATTCCTGTAACGATTGTCGACCCCTACGATGTAAAGCAGACAAGGGATGAATTCCTTAATATCTTGCAGGGGGGCGACGGACCAAAAGTGGTGATCTGCAAACGGGAATGTGCGTTAATCAGGGCAACGAAAGAAGGCGCCCTCTTTAAGGTCAAGGTTAATCCCGACAAGTGCCTGGGCGAACAGTGCGGCTGTAATCGATACTGCACGAGGGTTTTCGGATGTCCCGGTATAAGATGGGATAGAGACACGAAGAAGGCGGAAATCGATGAGGCAGTCTGCAACGGATGTGGTGTCTGTGTGCACGTGTGTCCTCGATCGGCAATTGACAGGGAGGCACGCTCATGAATTTTAAAACAAAGGATCCTATAAACTTGATTATCACGGGGGTTGGAGGGCAGGGCAACATTTTGATATCCCGGCTGATCGGCCAGACCCTTGTCGATGAGGGCTATTCAATAACCATAGGCGAGACCTACGGGGCCTCACAACGGGGAGGGTCCGTTGCAAGTCACGTGAGGATTTCAAAAAAAATGGCGTACAGTCCTCTTACCCCTGAGGGACACGCTGATATCATACTGGGTTTTGAGCCGCTGGAGTCATTAAGGATACTCACGCTTTTCGGTAACGAGAGCAGCTTTGTGATTACCAATACCAGGCCGATCCATACGATGGCCGTGGTGATCGGAGACGCCGAGTATCCGAGTTTTGAAGCCATCAAGGAGGGTATCGCCAAACTTTCACAAAAGGCGTGGTATATCGATGCCTCAAAAATAGCGTTGGATATGGGGATGCCCTTATTGACGAACATCATCATGACCGGTGCCCTTGTAGGAGCGGGCCTTCTGCCAATAGACAAAGACCGCTTCAAGGATCGGTTTCGAATGAATTTTAATAAGGAGCAGCTTGCCTTGAACGTGAAAGCCTTTGAAATGGGGATTGCTGAAGTCGAATGAGATGGCGGAGGCGGTTTACCAACGTAGGCAGTGCTGCAGCGCATATTGGGTATTGAAGGGAAGGAGACGATATGGGTTTCGAACCGAAAGAGATGCCTTCGAATCCCTTGGGGCACGACAGATACGTGCCTGAAACATTCAGTATAATAGGAAAGCGGGGGGTTAGGCGCATCGACGGGTACAAGAAAGCCAGCGGGAAAGCGGTATACACGAGGGACATTACCCTTTGCGGCATGCTCTTTGCCAAGTTCCTGACTTCCCCCTATCCCAACGCAAAGATAAGGAAAATGGATACGAGTAAAGCAGAGAGCCTCTCCGGGGTCAGACTTGTTCTCAGGTATGATGACAGAGAGATAGAAGGGAAGAGAATAGTGAGCACCTACGGGGGGGAGGAAGAGGTTCTCGCATCGTGTGCCTATTTTCAGGGCCAGCCTTTAGGGGCGGTTGTGGCGGCCGATACGGAAAATATTGCCGATGAGGCCTTGGGTCTCATCGCCGTCGAATGGGAAGTACGGCCGTTCATGCTCGACGCGCACGATGCTCTTGCCCCGAACGCTCCACCTGCCCGACCAGAGTGGTTGGGGCCACGTAATGGAATCCCCTCGCTCTTTGGAGGACCGATTTTCAGGTTCGGTGATGTGACAAAGGGTTTTCAGGAAGCTGACAAGGTGATTACCTTCCAAGCGAAGCGAAAGTATCACGGATGCCCGAATGCGGAAATGCTCAGCGGCATCACAAGGTGGGAGGACGATTGCGTGGAACTCTGGGTGCACCACCAGCACCCTTACGAGCATAAGTGGACTGTGCATAATTGGTTTGACATTCCTATGAGCAAAGTGAAGGTTAACACCCCTTATAATGGGGCAATGTTCGGTGGATGGAACTGGATCGACTACAGCCAGGTTCCGACCTGTGTCAGTGCAATCATCGCCAAGCGAACGGGAAGGGCCGTAAAATGGGTGTTTGGCAGGAGGGAAGATTTCACTTTTGGGTCTCTGGATGCTATGGAATCTGATTTTGAAGTGGGCATGAAGCAGGACGGAACCATCACTGCAGTAAGGGTCCGGACTTTTTACGAGAACATGGGGTTCGAGACGGTCAGCCACTTATTTGAAAACACTAGGATACCTAACTTGGAATCGGAGACACTCATTGCCCAAGTGAACAAGGGACCATGTCATGCCCTCAGGTGCGAACAGTTGCCGGCAAGTTTCGGCTTGACCCATGTTTTTAACCACGTAGCCGCTGAACTTGGTATGGATCCCACAGAAGTTGCGATGAAGAACGATGGTGTCCAAGGCAGGGACATGGCATATCTTGCTGAATTCAAAAGAACACACGGCTTTCCTGTAAGAGACAGCCTGAGGGAATGCATCGAGTCGGGTAAGAAGGCCATGAACTGGGACCAGCAATGGCACGCGCCCGGTAGTCGCAGGCTCGCCAGCGGAAAGATGCACGGGATGGGATTTACCTGGACGCACGAATGGGATGACACTAGGGGCGCAGCGGTTGCGGGATTGATGATCCAGGCGGACGGATCCGTGAACGTTGTCGGAATGAGAGCAGACGTAGGGGTCAACGCCGAGACAACGTACTGTCAGATTGTGGCAGAGGAGATGGGGATGCGCCTGAAGGATGTTTTTTTTCGCCAGCAGGATGATGTTTACCTGCCGCTGATGACGCCTGACGGGTCATGTAATCTGTGCACAAACGGATACGTGATGCAAAAAGTAGCGCGGATGGCAAAACAAAAATTGCTTGAACTGGCCACGGGGACGGTTCATCTGATAGAACGCGACATCCCGGCTGCTTTTTCCAATGTAAAGCCGGAGGATTTAGACGTTAAGGATAGCGCTATTTATGTCAAAACGGATCCACAAACTCGCAAAACTGTTGCAGAAATCGTGAAGGATCTTGAAGGAAGCATAATGGGAAAAAGAGAATATGCGGCTATACAGAACACCACTCATGCGCCGGTATTTGTTTGGGCATGGCACCGGCAGGGTGGGCTTGGCGTGGAGGAAGGCCGCCACCGCCTTTGTCGACAGGCTCACTTCTGTGAAGTGGAGGTAGACATCGAGACAGGCGCGGTTGAGGTGAAGAAAGTTGTCAATGTCAACGATGTGGGGAAGGCCTTTTCGCCGGAAGCGGTAGAGGGCCAGCAATACGGCGGTACATACATGGGCATCGGCCGCAACGCGAGAGAAGAATTCGTATGGGACCCGGAGACGGGAGTAATTCTCAACGGGAACCTGGTCGACTACAAAATCAGCACTATGAATGATATTGGTAGTGTAGAAACCCGCTTCATTGAGTCAGGGATGGGCTACGGGCCGTATGGATCCGTTGGTGTGGGCGAGGATGTGGCAACGGTCACGACCTATCTTCTCAGCGGTGCAGTCCATAATGCGATAGGCAAGTGGATCGACTGTGACCCCATTACGCCGGATAAAATTTTGAGGGCGCTTAGCATAACGTCGGAGGGACTTTGAATAGACGGAATCCTATGGAATCGGAGATGGATTCGACGACTGTCAATCACGCGGTCAACAAGGTGTGGATGCCTCGACCACCCGCCTTCGCATCCAAACACAGGGGAGGCTGGAGTGAACGTTAAACTGGCTCATCATCTCTGGGAAGGCGGTGAGGCCCTATCTCTGCGCTTGCCTGATAGGCGGCGCGTGAAAGTGCTCCGTATGCGAGGGGATGACCTCGACGCTCTCGACAGAGATGATTACCGGAAATCATTATCTCCGTTACGACCTATCATAAAGGGCAAGAAAGAAATATGGATCCTTTTTGATGACCTCACCAGGCCGACACGGGCGTCCGAAGTGCTCCCCTACCTCTTGGAGGTTCTTGAAGAGAGTGGTGTACGCGATGAGCAAGTGAGATTCATATGTGCTCTTGGCACGCACGCAGCATTGGATAATACGAGCCTCAGGAAGAAACTCGGCGAGGAGGCCCTTGAGCGGTTTCCTGTTTATAACCATTGGCTTGACTGATGTATGCTGGTGACATGAGATCGCCGGTATGAGGAAAAAGCTGCCGAGACCGGCGATGCTGGAAAATATACAGTCCGAGCCCGGAAAGGGGGTGAGCCACCATAGGGAGCGTACAGTGGGGTGGGGTGATAGTATCCGGTAATAGAAAAGGTCTTTTTTGGGGAAGCTAACGGCATATAACAAAAAACCGGGAGGTATGAAGATGAACGGTATTGTCAGGGCAGGTCAGAGAATATTGATTGTATTGTTTGCACTGTTTTTTGCCGCAACCACCGTGGTTGCGGCGGGTCCTGAAATGTTCAAGATAGCGCCAAAAGGCAATAAGAAGATCAAAATAGGTGTGATAGACACGATGGCATCTATCGAGATCGCGGCCGTTTTCAACAATTTGCATATGCAGGCCGCGAAGCAGAGGAAATGGCAATTGCAATATTTTGATCTGAAAGATAACTTTCCCGAAGCGGTAACGTATATGGAAAACATGATATCGGCGGGCTATGATGCCATTATCATCCACTTCCTGGGCGTAAAAGTTTGCGAAAAGCAGATAAAAGAGGCCTTTGCCAAGGGGATTCCGGTCATTACCATTTCATGCCAGGGAGCGCAGTTTCCCGGTGTCGTGGCAGAAGTTGGTCCCATGGATGCAGCCATGGCCGTGACTGTTGCCGAGTTTATGGCTGAAAAACTGAAGCCGGGTGATAAAGTCGTGACACTCCATATCCCGTTGCTGGACATACACAAGGTGAGGCAGGCTGCTGCCAAGGCCACCTTCCAAGCTTATAATCTCAAAATCGCTCAGGAACTCTTCTACCCCCTTACCGGAGACCCGTTTCAGTGGGCTTACGAGCAGACCAAGAACGTTCTTTTGGGGGACACAAACAAAGAAATAAAGGGGATATGGGGGGCATGGGAAGGCTTTGGTGTTAATGCTGCCAGGGCCGCCCATGACATTGGACGTGATGATGTGGTAGTCACCACGGTGGATGACAGCCCAAACACCTATACCCAGATTGCAAAGCTTCCTACACTCCACGCGGCAAGCGGGTTCGCGTGTATGTCTAAAGAGATTAACGCTCAGACATTCGCGTTATTGGACAAGATATTCAAAGGCCAGCAGGTGCCGAGTCAAAAGGTTTACGCATTTCCTCCGAGACTGGTGAGCAAAGAAAATCTCCCCCCTAAGGGGTATTTCGTGAACCCTTGCGGATACACGGGTGCTCCGGATTTTGCGGTGAAATAGGGGAGTGGCCTTCCCTCCTCTCAACCTCCATGGGAAGGGTGAGAGGAGGGAGCTTCATCTGATTGCCTGCTGTCTTTTCCTGGGTATATGCCGAGGAAAGGCGGTTTGGGGGTAACATGACGGCTATGACGGAAAGTGGGAAAGTGTTACTGGAAGCGCGGGGGATAGTGAAGGACTTTCCCGGACAGCGCGCACTGGACAAGGTGGATTTTGATGTCCGAGAAGGCGAAGTCCACGCGCTCATAGGTGAGAATGGTGCGGGGAAATCCACGTTGATCAAAATCCTCGCGGGTGTGTACCGGCAGGACGAAGGCGACATAGTGATAGACGGAGAGAAGAGGGATATCTCCAATTCTGGAGAGAGTCAGGCTCTGGGTCTATCCTTTATACATCAGGATCTTAATATTGTACCTCATCTCTCGGTGGCGGAGAACATTTTCCTTGGAAGGTATCCGCGAAACAGTCTTTGTATTGTGCGGATATCAAAGATGGTGGAAATGGCGAGATGCATCCAGGAAGGGGTAGCAATTAACGCAGATCTTCGAGTGCCGGTCGGATCATTGCCGGTCATAGACCAGTGGAAGACAGTCATTAACCGAGCCCTGGCCCAGAAATCTCGGATTATTTTCATGGATGAACCGACAACGTCATTGACCTACGCCGAGGTGGACGAGCTCTTTAATTCCATCGCTCACCTGAAGGAAGCAGGGAAGGCAATCGTATATGTATCGCATCGCATGGAGGAGATTTTCAGGATTGCCGACAGGGTGACTGTTATCAAAGACGCAAGAAAGGTGGGGACGGCCTTCGTGCGCGACCTGGACCCCGGCGAGGTCTATCATATGATGCTGGGCCGGGAACTCAAGGACGTATTTCCGCCCAAAGCCCGTCCGACGACCGATGTCTGTCTTGAAGTGAACAACCTGTGCAGGGGAAACGCCGTGAGAAATGTGAGTTTTTGCCTTCACAGGGGAGAAATTCTGGGTATCGCGGGTCTTGTAGGATCGGGGCGAACTGAGCTCGCCCGCCTCCTCTTCGGCGCTGATAAGAAGGATGAAGGGGACATTATCATGGATGGGGAGAAAGTAGTTTTCAAATCGCCGACCGACGCTATCCGGTACGGTATTGCCCTGGTTCCTGAGGAACGGCACGCTCAAGGCCTGGTTCTGCCGATGGATGTGAAGCAGAATATCACGCTGGCCAGCCTCGACAAAATTTTGCGCTGGTCTCGAATTCCCGTTCTTAGCCGTCGGAAAGAAAGAACTATGGGCCAGCAGTTCGCGTCAGCGACAAATATCAAGGCTCACGATCTCAGACAACAGGTAAACTCGCTAAGCGGGGGGAATCAGCAAAAGGTTGTGCTATCAAAATGGCTGTGTAACAACGCTGGGATCCTGATAATGGACGAACCTACCAAGGGTGTTGATGTAGGAGCCAAGTTCTCTCTCTATTCTATTATCACGGAGCTTGCCGCGAGGGGTGTAGGAGTCATTCTGATATCCTCTGATCTTAGGGAAGTGGTGGGGATGTCGCATCGCATTCTGGTGTTGGATCAAGGTGTGATGACCGCCGAACTTCCAGGCGATGAAACAGACCCGCAAGCTACACTTGATCTCTGCGTACGAGCGTGCAGGATAAGGAAATTCAAAGGTCAAGAGAAAGGATGACAAGATAATGCAAATCAAAGGGAATAAAATAGCACGCCGCGAGGCACTTGTCTTCTTCGGCAAGTACGGTACCATAATGTGGCTTTTGATTATGATCGCGGTCTTCAGTATCCTTCTGCCGGGTTTCCGTTCGGCGAACAACGTGTTGAACCTCCTTGGACAGATATCCATTCTCTCCATTATGGCGGCAGGCATGACCTGTTGTCTCAAAATGGGGGACTTTGATTTATCTATAGGCGCCACTGCCGCTATTACGGGTGTAGTAGTGGCCAAAGTGCTGGTCAGCAACGCGGGCATTCCTGTTGCGGTGTTGAGTGGCCTGGGAACCGGTCTATTGATCGGACTGATGAATGGTTTTTTTGTAGCCTACGTAGGACTTCCTCCCTTCGTCTGTACGCTTGCGACCATGGGCATCATACTGGGAGCGGGTTTGAGCATCACGAAGGGCATAGCCATATGGAATCTGCCTGATGGTTTCGACTTCATAGGAAGAGGGGACCTTTACGGCATCCCTATTCGCTTCATTGTGATGATCTGCCTGCTTGCGATCATATGGTTCATACATACGTACACGCCTACCGGTAGACGGATGGAAGCGATAGGAGGAAATGCGATTGCGTCGAGGCTGTCAGGGATCAGGGTAGAATGGCACAGATTGCTTGGGTATCTCTTTTCCGGTGTTTGTGCGGCTGTTGCGGGTATAATCCTGACTTCGTCATCTATGTCGGGCAATCCGACACAGGGGGCTCTCTACCTGTTAGACGCCTTTGGCGCGGCATTCATTGGGGCAGCCACCGTTCGGATAGGTCAATTCCATATCTGGGGCACACTAATCGGTGTCTTGATTGTCGTGGTGGCGGTTAATGGCTTGGTTATCCTGATGGTGCCCGGCTACTTCACCGATATGATCAAGGGAATGATTCTGCTCCTCGCAATCCTGCTGTCCGGCGTCGCAGGGAAGTTGGTTACCGGCAAGTAGTTTCGGGTGCGGCGTGATTTTGACGATCACGAGAGTAGATAGGAGGGACAGATGAGGAACTTTGCCCATGTGAACGCAACGTCGCTGGATCAAGCGACTGAGATGTTGAGAAGATACGGGAAGAGCGCTGCTATTATCGCCGGAGGTACGGACCTTCTCGGCAAGATGAAAGACGAGATCCTCCACACCTATCCGGAGGCTCTCATCAACATCAAGAGTATACCGGGTCTCGATGGTGTCGCCGCGCAGGGCGACGGACTCTTTATCGGTGCCCTTACTAGGCTGGCGGATATCGCGGAAAACCATACCATTATCGAACGATACCCTGCGCTCGCAGAGGCCGCTCGCAGGACTGCTTCAACCCACCTCCGTGAGATGGGCACCCTTGGAGGCAACATCAGTCAGGACATCAGGTGCTGGTACTACAGGAATCCGAACAATCGATTCCCGTGCCTTCGCAAAGGTGGGGGGAGGTGCTATGCCATCGAAGGGGACAACAGATACCATTCGATCTTCGGCGGAAGCGTGGAGAAAGGATGCTACGCGGTTCATCCGAGCGATATTGCTCCGGCCCTCGTTGCTCTCGATGCAACGATTAGGACGACGAAGAGAAGCCTGCGAATAGAGGATTTCTTCCAGGTACTGCCGGCAAGAACGACTGTCCTCGACTTTGACGAAATCGTCACAGAGATCATCCTTCCTCCTCATAACGGCAAGAGCGCGTTCATGAAATTCGCATTGAGAAAGGCTATAGACTTCCCCATTGTCAATTGCGCCGCAGCAATCGCAACATCCGGCGACAGGGTGACCTCGGCACGGATCTGCCTCAATGCGGTTTACGTGAAGCCATATCGGGCATTGAAGGCAGAGGAGGCCATTATGGGCAAAACCATCACAGAGTCCGATGCAGAGGCAGCAGGCGCTGCATGTGTTGTTGATGCACGGCCCATGACCCACAACGCATATATGGTCCCTGTGGCGAAGACTATGATCAAAAGGGCGATTCTGGGGTGTGCATGAGACTTAGCAGTGCAAGTTGAATAAAGAGGCGAGGTAAACTATGAATGATGCTACTTTTACGATGGATGGAAAGACTCTGAGTAGTCCTCCGGGCATGACCATCCTTGAGGCTGCGGACAAGGCCGGTATCGAGATACCCCGGCTCTGCCATCAGGAAGGAATAAAACCTTCGGGGAACTGCCGGATCTGTGTGGTCGAGGTGGAAGGTTCTCGGACGTTGGTGGGCTCCTGCCATACACCCATTAGAGATGGGATGGTCATCAGTACCCGTTCCCCAAGGGTCGTGCAGGCTCGCCGTGCTACCATACAGCTTCTGCTCACGGGCCATACGGGTACCTGTGTGACCGATACTGAGGCTCGGGAGTGTAGCCTCCATAAACTCGCCTCAGATCTCGAAGTAGGCCCTTCCAAATTCCATGTAAAGAAGCCTCGCCTGCATGCTCCTGAACAAGGCCGGTACGTACTCAGGGACATGTCCCGCTGCATCCTCTGCAGGAAGTGCATCCGGGCCTGCACCGAGATCGCTGGTCAGAATGTTTACGGCATGGCATATCGGGGATTTGGTTCGAAGGTTGTCGTGGATTTTGATGTCCCTCTCAACAAGGAGGTGTGCAAGGACTGTGGCATCTGCATCGAGTACTGTCCCACCTCCGCCCTCATGTGGCCGGAAGGGGTAAAGAAGAGAGAGGGCGTACCCGAGAGGAAGGAACTGAAGGTGAAACCATCCGCCGACGATGCCGCGAGGGAAAAGCTCCTCAACCTTCTCAAAGAGAGGCAGCGAACCGAAGGCCACGTGTCGGAGCAGGCAATGGTGGATGCTGCCAGAATCGCAGATGTTACCTTGAGCGAGGTTTACGGCGTCGCGAGTTTCTATTCATTCCTCTCTGCAAAGCCCCAAGGAAAGCACGTGATCCGGATATGCAAGAGTCTTCCCTGCTATCTTAAAAACGCCCCTATGATCATCGACAGCATCGTACAAGTCATCGGTATCACACCCGGCCAAATAACGGCTGACGAAAACTTCTCCTTTGAGCTTACAAATTGTATCGGTGCCTGCGATCAATCTCCAGCCATGCTCCTGGACGACACCGTTTACGGGAACCTGACGCCGCGGAAGATCATTGATATTCTGAGCTCGTATCGGTAGGGAGGATACTATGAAACGAATCGTTCTTCGAAACGCAGACGTAATCGATCCTCTCGATATCTCCGTACATATGGAACGAGACGGGTTTCAGGCGCTCGCGAAAGGCCTTAAGATGGGAGCCGACAAAGTCATTGCTGAAGTAAAGGCTTCGAACCTGAGGGGGCGCGGAGGCGCAGGATTCCCGTGCGGTGCAAAGTGGGAACTCGCGAAATCTGCCCCTGAGGACGAGAAGTACGTCATCTGCAATGCGGACGAAGGGGAAGTGGGGACGTTCAAGGACCGCTACATCATCGAGCACGACCCGTTTTCTCTCCTCGAAGGTATCGCCATTGCCGCGTACGCGGTAGGGGCAAAGAAGGCATACATCTATCTCCGGGGGGAATATCATTATCTTTTTGATGGACTCAAGAAGGCACTTGACGCGGCGACTGCGAAAGGGTTCATCAATCTGCCCATTGAGATACGGGAAGGTGCCGGGGCATACGTCTGTGGTGAGGAATCGGCACTCATGAATTCTATCGAGGGCAAGCGCGGAGAGGTGCGCTTTCGTCCCCCATTCCCTCCCACGAGCGGTCTCTTCCGCAAGCCCACCATCGTCAATAATGTGGAGACCCTCATGAATATTCCCGCTATCATCGAAAAGGGTGCCTCATGGTTCTCCTCGATCGGCACCCCCGCGAGCGCGGGTACGAAGGTCTTTTCCGTGTGCGGTGACGTAACAAGACCTGGTGTTTACGAGCTAGTCATGGGAAGCAGGCTGTCAGATCTCCTCACCCTGGCGGGCGCCGAAGATGTGAAGATGGTCCAGATCGGAGGCGCGACAGGAGGCGTCGTCCCCGCCTCGATGGTGGAGACCCCCCTCTCCTATGAGACCGTCTTAGGCTCGGGCGCCGTCATGGTCTTCAATACTACCAGAGACGTGATCGACTTTGTCTACCGGACCATGGAGTTCCTGAACGAGGAGTCCTGTGGCGAGTGCACCCCCTGCAGAGAGGGGACCGAGGTGATGGTGGAGATCCTCGGAAGGCTCGTGAGAGGCGAGGGCGTTGCGGAGGATGTGGACACCCTGGAGAAACTTTCCCAGGTGATGATGGCCTCCTCCCTCTGCGGTCTCGGCCAGGCAGCCCCCGTCCCCGTGCTCGATACGCTCAAATACTTCAGGAACGACTATGAAAACAGGATCAAACAATCGATTTTCTTACGGACGTTGAGATAAGGAGGAATCATGAAAGCACACTACCTCTGCCCCTACTGCTCGACCCGCTTCGAGACCCATGACGCGCTCAAGGCCCATGTGGTTGCCGAGCACGGCACGGAGTCGTTACCTAAGCCCGGCGGCTCGATCAGCCTCACGATAAACGGCCAGCGTTACGATTATCAGGTTGAGCCGAACATGACCCTCTACGGCCTCATCCACGACACCCTAGGCCTCACCGGCGTCAAGATGTTCTGTGACCGGGGGGCATGCGGCTCCTGCACGGTCATCATGGATGGAAGGCCCATTCTCTCCTGCATGACCCTTGCCATCGAATGCGACGGCAAGACCATAGAGACCGTCGAAGGGATTGCCCAGGCAAACCATCCCCTCATTGAAACCTACGTCAAGCACCACTGCATGCAGTGCGGCTATTGCACGCCCGGGTTTGTCGTCACCGCAAAGGCTCTGCTCGACAAAAACCCTGACCCGACAGAAGAAGAGATACGGGAAGCCCTCTCGGGTAACCTCTGCCGCTGCGGCACCTACCCCCAGCACCCCAAGGCCGTAGCTGAGGCGGCGAGCATTCTTCAAAGAGGGGCATTATAGGGTGGTTCCAGAGAACCCGGTGGTGATGTTTGTAGGTCAGAGCAACGTGGCGCAAAGAGAATTCGAAAGGAGGCCGACGACAGATGCCTGACAGAGAAAAGAAGATGATTCAGGAAGTAATGGATAATGTCCAGGCCGATAAGTATCCCTTGACATACTATACTCACATCGGTAAAAGGGACGTCCAGCGTCTGGACGGATACGAAAAGGCAAACGGAAAAGCGACATATACCATCGATATCAAGTTGCCAGGCATGCTTTACATGCGGTTTCTCACATCGCCTTATCCTCATTCAGAGATCAAAAGGTTGGATACAAGCAGGGCCGAGGCGTTGCCGGGAGTGAGGGCCGTTTTGAGATACGACGATCCGGAATTGCCGCGAGAAGCAGATCTGGGTGGCCACGATTCTTCGTCCGTGCCCGTTCTGTCCCGGGTTGCCCATTTCGAAGGTGAGGAAGTAGGTGTTGCCGTAGCAGCCGACAGCGACGCTATAGCCGAGGAGGCCCTACGCAAAATAGATGTTGAATGGGAGCTGAGACCATTTGTGCTGCATGTGGAGGAGGCTCTCAGACCCGAGTCTGCACTGTCAAACCCCGAGGAGTATCCTCACAGCAACTATTACAATCAGGGGTTTCTAGACGTTGATCGGTTGGGCGATATTGAGGCCGGTTTCGCCGAAGCGGACACTGTTCTTGAATTCACCTCGAGAAGGCGACTCCATACCTGGATCGGCCCGGAGCGGCCGTGCGGGGTATTCACGTGGAACGGGGCATTCCCCGAAGTGTGGGTAAAACAGCAGCGGCCCCTCATAAGCAAGCGGGCAATATCGTCATGGTTTGGCGGAATTCCGATGAACAAAATCATCATGCACTGTCCCTACCAGGGAGCAAGCTTCGGCGGATGGAGCCAGGTGCCATGGAACATGGGGGGACACTACTGTGCGGCTCTCATCGCGAAAAGAACCGGGAGACCCGTCAAATGGGTGTTTACCCGAAGGGAGGATTTCTATGGGGGTGAGATGGATGAAGGCGTCTACCGCTACAAAGTGGGCGCCAGAAAGGACGGGACCATCACTGCGGTGAAAGTAGAGGCAATCTTGTCGAATCTCTTGTGGCCTGTTTTTGGCGTTGCCAAACACTTCATCGAGAACACCCGCATACCGAACGTCTACGGAAAACTTGAAGCGGTCCAGGTAAACAGGGGCATAAATGTCCCTGTGAGGTGCGAACAAAACTCCAATACCCACAGCCTCACCCTGGTATTCGACCGCGTGGCCGACGTCCTGTCCCTTGACCCTCTTGAGGTGGCCCTCAAGAACGACGGCGCGGATGGACACGACTTGGATTGGCTCAACAGAGCAAAGGCAGAGAGGGGTTTCCAGGTCAGAGACAGCTTGAGGGAATGCATCGAGAAGGGTAAGGCTGCGATAGACTGGGAAAAGAAGTGGCATTCCGCGGGAAGCAGAAGGCTTGAAAATGGAAGGATGCATGGCCTTGGCTTCACATGGACCCACGAATGGGAGGACTCATCAGGATCGGGCGAAATCGCCATACGCATCGAACGGAACGACGGAACCGCCAGGATTCTGGGGATGAGAGCCGACGGCGGTCAGAACGCAGAAACAGCATACTGTCAGATCGCGGCGGATGAACTCGGAATGCGGATAGAGGATGTCTGTTACAGGCCGCACTCGGATGCCGGTTTCTTTACAATGACTCCCGATTCTTCCACGAACATGTCGGTTAACGGGTTTGCCGTAAGACATGCCGCAAGGCTTCTGAAACAGAAAATTCTCGCGGCGGCGACGAGCCCGAGCGGGGAGACCCGAAGGGGGAGCTTCCCGCCTGCCTTTCCGGGGTATAAGCCCGATGATCTCGACATCAAAGAGAGCGTGATTTACGTGAAGGCCAAACCTTCAGAGCGACTTCCTCTGGCTGAATTTGTTCGGCCCGCCGGTTCAGCGGGGCCATTTTGCTACAGTCCCGAGTTCGGTCATGGAGCGCCGATTTGCGATTTCATGATACCGCTCTTCGCTTACAGTTGGCACGTCCAGCAGGGCGCCTATTCAAGCTATCGTGTACGGTTCTGTCGGCAGGCCCATTTCATGGAAGTGGAAGTTGATACCGAAACGGGTGAGGTATTTGTTACCAAGGTAGTCAATGTCAATGACGTCGGGAAGGTGATCAGCTGGGAGGGTTGCGAGGGACAACAGTATGGCGGGACATACATGGGTGTGGGTCGAGGACTTTTCGAGGAAATCGTTCACGATCCTGTAACGGGAGTGATGCTAAACGGGAATCTGCTGGACTACAAAATCGCCACCATGAATGATGTGGGCCTGATTGGAACGGAATTGGTCGAAACCGGAATGGGCTACGGGCCTTACGGGCTTGTAGGAATCGGTGAAGACGTTGCGGCAGTCGTTCCTGCATTAGTCGGACCGGCCGTCCACAACGCCATAGGTGCATGGGTTGACGATTTCCCTGTCACCCCGTCTGTTGTGCTAAAAGCCCTTGGAAAAATATGAGAAGAGTGGGGCAAAGGCGTCCGTTTCACAAGAAACGGGGAAGGAATGGCCCGTCGTGAGGATTACTGTGGGTGGCTATCTGAAATTCAGGGGTTTCTTTGGTGAGGGTATCTCCCTTGAATTCGACACGCAAGCAACGACGCTGGGGCACGCTTTGGAAGCGGTATGTGAGCGGTGCGGAGACAGCCTTCGAAACGCGGTATATGATTCCGCTACTCATGATATAAAGAAGTCCAATTTAATTTTATTGAATGGTCGGCCCTGCACGAATCTCGGCAAGCGGCGGCTTGACGCCGTGTTGAAGGACGGCGATGAGATTGTCCTGTGCACTCTCATTTCTGGGGGATAGCAGAACCCTTCCGGAGGGCTTCGGCAGGATCGGCTTAAGGAAAGGACCCCAAAAGCTGAATCGACAAACGGGCCGGCTTGTCAGACGACAAACTTAGAGAGGAGGATGCTAAATGTATCGCAACTGTGAGAAAGGAGCGTTCTTTCCAATAACGTCAAAACGCGTGGAGGTCGCGCTATGATCAGTGACCTGGTCAAAACGGGATTCGAGAAGGCCGGCCCCAGGGGGCTCTTTAAGGCAACGGGTCTGTGCAATGGGGACCTCAAGAAGCCGCTCATCGGAGTCGTTAACTCATTTAATGAGATTGTTCCCGGCCACATACATCTCAACGATATCGCCTATCACGTGAAGCTTGGCGTGGCCGGCGGCGGCGGAACACCACTCGAATTCCCGGCCATTGCGCTCTGTGACGGCATCGCCATGGGCCATCATGGTATGTGTTATCCTCTGCCCAGCCGGGAACTTATCGCTGATTCCATCGAATCGATGGCCGTGGGCCATGCCCTCGACGGCCTTGTGCTGATCACTAACTGTGATAAGATTACCCCAGGTATGCTTATGGCCGCGGCCAGACTCAACATTCCGTCCATTATGGTCGCAGGCGGACCCATGTATGCCGGTTGGTTCCAGGGAAAGTGGACCGACGGCAGTAAGACCCTCGAGGCATTGGGGAAGGTCGCCACCGGCGAGATGACCCTGGAGGAGTTGGACGAACTGGAAAATGAATCGGTGCCTGGGTGCGGGGCCTGCGGCATCATGGGCACGGCTAACAGTATGAACTGCTTGTCGGAGGCGATAGGCATGAGCCTTCCTTGGAACGCGACTATCCCTGCGTATCTGGCAAAACGAAAGGTTCTGGCCCGGAAATCAGGCGAACAGATTATGGAGTTGGTGCGGCGCAATATTCTGCCCCGGGACATCCTGACCGAGCGAGCGTTCAGGAATGCTATTGCCGTGGACATGGCTATCGGAGGGTCCACGAACACTGTGCTCCACTTATTGGCGATTGCCTATGAGGCCGAGGTGGCTCTTGACATTAACCTGTTTGATGAGATCAGCAAAAAAACTCCGAAATTGTGTCCCATAAGCCCCGGCGGCGCCTATTACATGCAAGACCTCTATCGTGCCGGAGGGATATCGGCTGTCATGATGGAGCTGACAAGGCTTCATGCCATCGACCTTGATTGCCCGACTGTGACGGGTAAGACCATCGGCGAAAATCTCACGGGGTCCGGGGTAAAAGATCGTGACGTTATTCGTTCCATAGAAAATCCATATTATGCCGAGGGCGGCATCGCTGTCCTCTGGGGTAACCTGGCACCGGCAAGCGCCGTGGTTAAACAGGGGGCTGTTGCAAGAGAAATGCTCCGCCATAGAGGACCCGCGAGGGTTTTTGAACGGGAAGAGGACGCAGTGGCAGCTATACTTCACGGGACAATCATCAAAGGTGATGTTGTCGTCATTCGTTACGAAGGTCCAAAGGGAGGACCTGGTATGCGGGAGATGCTTTCGGCCACCGCAGCCATTATGGGGGTAAACCTTGGTGAGGAGGTGGCCCTTGTCACCGATGGTCGTTTTTCTGGCGCCACGCGTGGGGCGTGCGTGGGCCACGTTTCCCCCGAAGCAGCCGAGGGCGGACCGATAGCGATCGTGCGGGATGGCGACATAATCGAAATTGACATACCCAACCGTACACTGAACGTTGAGCTAGATGATGCAGAAATCGAACGCCGCATGAGCTCGCTGAAACTGCCTTCCTGCAAAGTCAGGCGAGGGTATCTCGCCCGCTACGCGAAGAACGTTACATCTGCCAGCCGGGGAGCCATCGTGGAGTGATGTTGTATGGTAGCTTGAAAGAATAACCTTGATATAACGTGAGCATATGCTCGCAAGGGCTTATAAGATCGTCCGCGACAGGCGCCCAATGGGCTTCCATCACTTTTTCACCCGCTGGGTCAGTTCCTCATTGGCCTGCTTTAACTTCGGGCTCGTCTCGGCTAACTCGCGGGTCGAGGAATAGATATCCGCCTCCATTGGCACAGCTCTCTCGCGCAGCTCATCGGTCAGCTTGGCCTGCTCGACGGGTGTCTCGTTGGCTTGCTTCTGCTCCATATCGGGTTGCTTGCTCTGCTCAGCCACGCATCCTCCGCTTTGGTACCTGTTAGAGCAACAATTACGATTAAACTGTCGCTGAGGGTCGATAGGATTATATCAGAATCGCTCGTGTGACACAAAGGCCAATCAGAGGCACGCCTGTCTTCGAGATTAGCGAGTGAAAGGTTGCATGTCTGTGTCCGAAGAAAAAATCACCTTTTCAGGAAAGCTACTCGTGCGGATGGATGTCCTCTCCAGGAGAAGCAGAGAAGGAGATTTCTCCTGCCATGTCTGGCCACGACGAGGGGTATGGCAACGGCTATGGTAAGGGCGGCAAAGAAAAGTGGTGCGGGGGCAGGGGGTAGACTGTCTGCAGGTAGATCCCGGCACAAAAGGCGACTACCGAGGCTATGAACAAGCCGAACCGATGCCTTCCAGGTAAGCCCGCACATTCTTACCCAGATCCTCGACATAGTACCCGCCTTCGAGGACGGAGAAGAAGCGGGGGTTGGAGGATGCGAGCATGGCGCCGATCTTCCTGAAGTCCTCCGTGAGGAGGAGATTACCCCAGTCTCTGATGTAGGTATCGAAGCCCGCGGAGCAGCCCACTACATCATACTTCCCGCCATCGGCCACCGCCTGCTTCAGCACCTGGAAGAACCCTGTTGTCGTGGGGGCTGAGATGTTCCTGAAGCTCACCCTGTGGTCATCCTTGAAGATATCGGCGGTCCCGTTGCCGTAGTGGAGGTCTATGTCCACGATCAGTGCTGACTTGATCGCACCGGCGGCGAGCATTTTCTTCACGGCGACGGCGATGTTGTTGAAGAAACAGAAACCCCCGTTGAAGTTGTTGCCGGCGTGGTGGCCCGGGGGCCTGACGAGCGCAAAGCAGGGGCCCTCAATACAGGTCTCCGCCGCCCTTATTGCGCCTCCCGCGGCCAGGGCGGCGACCTCGAAAAGACCCCCATCCTCGCACACGCCGTTTACCAGCGTTCGGCTGTGGCACAGGAGCAGGTCGGCAACGGAACAGGGCGCAGGCTGCACGAAATCGGCGATATCCTCTATGCGAGAGAGAATGGCGGATATCCTGTCCGGGCTCTCACAGTCGACGGTGTCGTACCTTATAAGGAACGTATCGTCGTAGACTACGGTAAGTTTCTGCAAAAGATCACTTGGCAATCTTCAACCCCTGTAGGTAGAGTAACACTATTCGGGAAAGATGAGAATACAGATATGGAAGGGCACGCCACGGCTTTCGATATTGCCATAAACGATCTCATTGCCGATTCCAACAGGGAAAAGGTCTCTTTTCATTGATACACCTTCCTTTTCTGTCCTTTCCGTGTGCCTGAAAGTGTGCCCATACCTGGTAGGGAACTGCGAAAAATAGCCGATAACTCCGGTGGGGCTCACACCCCGTGCGGGTTCGATTCCCGCCTTCGGCGCCAGTTTTCAAGGCTTTTCAAGCTTTCCCGTTTTCGCAAAATAAAGTCCCGATTGGACGCGAGGCGAAATCTTTCCTGAGCGAGCCTTGCGGTTACTTAAGCCCCGTAAGAGCAGTACGGCTCGGATTCGAGCAGGTCGCCTTTCAACTCTTGTGCCCTGGCCCTGCACCCTCCGCAGATGGAGAGGAACCGGCAGCGACCGCATTTGCCCTTATACTTACGAAGATCACGGATACGGGCGAACTGCTCCGACCCTTCCCATACCTGCCGGACGCCGTCCTTGCGGATGTCGCCGCAGGGGGACTCCAGGTAGCCGCAGGGCTGTGCGATGCCCGTGTGGGAGATGAAGAGAAAACTCTTTCCGGCAAGGCAGCCCGCGCTTTTCGGCGTCCCTCCCCTTTCCGTGACGATCCTGTAGTAATGGGGGGCGCACGTCACCTTCATCTCTATCTCGTGCTCTTCCTCCCGCTCGTACATCCAGTTGAGCACATCCTCGTACATTGCGGCGTTCAACTCCTCGCCCTTGAGCCCTTCCCCCCTGCCCACGGGCACGAGCAGGAAGGTGTGCCAGGCAACTGCACCCATCCCCTTGACGAGCCCGTAGATTGCGGCGAGGTCCGTTGCGTTGAGTCGCGTCACCGTGGTGTTGATCTGAAACGGCAATCCGACCTCCCTGAGTATCCGTCCCGCCTGCATGACAGCGTCAAAGGCGCCTGAAACCCGCCTGAAGCTGTCGTGGGTCGCCCGGTCCTTGCCGTCTATGCTCATGCTCACCCGCAGGATGCCCGTCTCTTTCAGCCTGACGGCTACGGCCCGATCCACGAGGGTCCCGTTCACCGCGATGACCGTGCGAAGCCCTTTCGAGGTCGCATGGCCGATGATATTGAAGATGTCCTTTCGCAAAAGAGGTTCGCCGCCCGTCAGGATGATGGTCGGGGTCGCGAAGGCTGCGATATCGTCGATGATATGCACGCACTCCTCGAGGGTCAGCTCGTTGTCGTAGGGCCCGGCGCCTGCCCTTGCCCTACAGTGAATACAATCGAGATTGCAGTTCCTGGTGAGCTCCCAGGCGACCATCTTTAAAGGGTAGGTTTTTTCGTCCACGGCGCCATATCCTTTGTCCGCCCCGCCCCGGCCTATTGAGATGCCTCTTCTTCGAACTCGCCCCACGGCGGCAGGACCCTGATAAGAATGAAGAGGATGAGGAAAGGAAGGATGAGGAAACCCAGGGAGACGAGAAGTCCTTCGAGGCCCCCCAGGGTTATCTTGTACGCAGTAAGCCCCCTGAAGCTCTTTGAGAAGAGCTGGCCCCCCATGACGACATTCCATCTCGTAGTGAAGATACCGAGTTGGACGAGGAGGGCGGAAATGAAGTAGATGAGGCGTCTCAGCTCATCGGGAGGACGAAATACCTTTGTGGCTCCGATGGTAAAGAGCGGAACGAGCATGCCGAGGAGGAGCTGGAGGACCACCAGGCTGACGAAGAGCCGCTGCGATATGAGCTGGGAAAGGATCTGTATCGATTCCTCCGATTGGTACACGCGGTGCACGAAATCGAGGCCCTCGAGGGCAAAATCGACGATCATCATGTAGAAAAGAAAGCTCGCGAGCTTATCGAGACAGGCCATGTCAGGCTCCATCTTTCGAACGAGGCTGACAATCATGTAAATGAGGAGCATGAGGGCAATCCCGGACACGATGGCAGAGAAGAGAAAAACGATGGGCATGAGGACGCTCGACCACCACGGGTTGGCTTTGACCGATCCGAAGATGAAGCCCACGTATCCATGGAGGAGGAAGGCGGAAGGGATACCGATGATCGTTATGATGTTCACTGCCTTCTTGTCGAAGAGAACAGCCTTCATCGATATGTCATGAGAAAAAAGGGAGAGAACCCGGTACAGGAGTCTCTTGAGGCCCTTTTCGGTGCTTGCCCTGACGACAAGGTCGTGGCGGTAGTCGAACCATATTTCGAGAAGCAGTACGAACATCAGGTACCATGCGTAGACGAAGCCGAACATGGCCATGGCCGAGCTGGTGCTGGGAGTAAGGAACATCTCGAACCCCCTCTCCGGATGGCCGAGATGAACCACGAGGGGCAAGGGGGCAACGATCAGGAATGCAAGGGCGGTCAGCAGGGAGAGCCGGTAGGTCGGCTGTACTTCCCTCACTTTGAAGACCTTCACGAGTGAGGCAAGGATAAAAGCACCCGCCACGAGACCCGTGATGTAAGGGTAGACGACGATCAGGAGATTCCAGTGAAGCTCGATCTCATTCGGAAAGATGTAGCCGACAACCTGCTTGAGGAGCGGATAGAGGTTTGCAGAGACGTTATCCATGCTACCGCACCTCCATGTCCAGGTCCGCGTAGAATACCTTAGGCTCCGTATTGAGGTGGGGCTTGAGCACCGAGATCTTGTTCACACGCCTGAACCGGCTGAGAGGACTCGCTATCTTCCCCAACTCTCCGAATACCCTCGCCTGGGTGGGGCAGACCTCGACGCAGGCAGGGTTAAGGCCCTTTACTATCCTATGGTAACAAAACGTGCACTTCTCTGCCGTCCGCGTCTTGGGGTGGAGAAAGCGCATGCCGTAAGGACAGGCCTGGATGCAGTAGCGGCAACCGACGCACCATTCGGGGTCGACGAGTATCACGCCGTCTTGTGTCTTGTACGTAGCGCCTACCGGACAGACCTGGACGCAGGGGGGCTTTTCGCACTGGTTGCAGATCTTGGGAACGAAGAAGGATTTGAGAACCCTTTTTTCCGAGATCGGCCCCTTGAAGCCGTCCCTTCCTCCGTTCGGGCTGTCGACCGTCACTTCGCCGTCCTCCGCTATCACGTACCGCTCCACCCATGTCCTGAAGTAGAAAGGCTCGTCGGGCACGTTGTTTTCCTTTTTACAGGCGTCGACGCACCGGCCGCACCCGATGCAGCGATCGACTTGTATGCCCATTCCGTACAGGTGCTCCGTGGGTTTGTAGGTAGTGCCGTACCATGCGCCGGCGGCAGGCTTCTTCTGGGTGACGCCAAAGGCGGCCCCTGGAATTATCAGGGAACAGGTGCCGAGAAGGACGAATTTGCAGAACCCTCTTCTCCCCTTGTTCACGGCTTCTTCATCCCGCTTTTTCATTTAATGGGCCTCCGGCATGTGGGGGTAGTGGCACTCCCAGCAGAGGTGTTTTTCGCCGTGGCTGTTCATGTTCACCCTCGGAATCTCTTTGTCGGACTTCGCGTCTTGGGCGTGACACCCCCCGCATAACTCCCTCGTTTGGGGTGTCTTGGGCGGGTGTTGCCTGGGGAGCACGCTGTGCTGCTTGTCCGTCTCGTGGCATATCGTACACTGGACGTTTGCGTGGCGCGAAACGGCAATGACGCGCTGGATCTTCGCGTGACACGCGTCGCATCCCTTCGGTACCTGCGGTGGTTTCGGGTCGTGGGGCTGATGACACGTGATGCACGGCTTCACCGGGTTATGGGAGTCGGCGACTACCTGCGGAAAACCGGTGGGGCGCGACGACTGGTACTCATGGCAAAGGAGACAGTGGGAGCGGGCCCGCGGCACATAGGGTTTGACGTTTTCAGGGTCCTGGGTATGGGCTGCTGCGGGGCCGTGACACGCCTCGCAGGAGACCCCCTGGTGATAGCCGCTCTTCTTCTTTGCCACTTCGGCATCATGGCAATCGGAACACGCAGCGCTGCCGGCAAATTTGATCTCTCTCTCCGCGTTCTGCACAACGGAGGACGCCCTGTAGTGACCATAGAGGCCAAAATCGGAAGGGACAAAGAAGTGCCGGGCTACAAGGGAACCCCCCAGAATGATGACGCAAGGTACGAGTAAGTGCCGGACCTGCTCCGGGATTTTGCGCCACAGCTTCAGCACAGAGTTATTCCGAGGTTCCTCACTCATTGCGTCAAGTATAGTGGCTGGCAAACAGCCTGTCAACCCAAATTTACCGCCCTGACTTTCCCTCATTGAAATGGGTAAAGACATGAGGGCCTTTGCAGACGACAAGAGACTTTGGCGCGCGGGACATGTTAAGCTGTTTTTTTATGGGAACGCGAGGCATAGGGTCGGGCGCCGATGCGTCCGGGAGATTATCTTAAAGAAAGTGAAAGAGAACGAAAGGAAGGGAGATAGCCTCGGGGGAGCTCAATGACTGAGAGAACCATCGTGGTAGTGGATGACGAGTACCTGATCAGGTGGAGCCTTCAGAAGAATTTAGAAAAGGCCGGCTACCGGGTAGTGCTGGCTGAAACGGGCGAAGAAGCGCTGCAGAAGGTGCGGGAGGAGGCCCCCGATCTGGTACTCATCGATTTCAAGCTGCCCGGGATGGATGGTTTCGAGGTCCTGGAGAAGGCGCTCAAGATAGATCAGGGCATTATCCCTATCATGATCACCGCTTTCGAGGACGTGGATCGGATAGTGAGGGCCATGAAGTTAGGGGCCTTTGACTACATCACCAAACCCTTCGACTTCAGCAAACTTCTCCTTTCGGTAGAAAAAGCCCTGGAGACATCTCGTCTCAAAAGGGAAGTGAAATACCTCAGACAGGCGGGAAAGGAGCATGCAGGGTTCTCTCACATTGTCGGCGCCAGCGAGGCGATGCGTAAGATCCTCCTGATGACGGAGAAGGTGGCTGCCAATGACGCGGCAACCGTCTTGATTCAGGGGGAGAGCGGGACCGGTAAAGAGATCATTGCTCGCGCCATTCATTATGGGAGCAGGCGCGAGAACATGGCCTTTGTTACCGTGAATTGCGCGGGTGTTGCCGAGCATATGCTGGAGAATGAGCTCTGCGGTCATGAGAAAGGAGCGTTTACCGACGCCAAAGAAGTGAAGAAGGGCCTTCTCGAAGTAGCCGACGGAGGTTCTCTGTTCCTCGATGAGATAGGGGACATGAATCCCGGCATGCAGGCGAAAATTTTGAGGCTGATCGAGGAGAAAACGTTCCGCAGGATGGGAGGGATCAAGGGTATCAGCGTCGACGTCCGGATCATTACGGCGACAAACAATGATTTGAGAAAACTCATAGGGGAAGGGCGGTTCAGAGAAGATCTTTTTTACCGGATCAACATTGTCGCCATCCGACTTCCTCCTCTGAGGGACCGGCGGGATGATGTTCTCCCGCTCGCGGAGTATTTCGTCCATAAATACAATCAGGATTTTCACAAGAATGTCCAGAAGATCTCCAAAGAAGTCGAAACCTTTCTCCTGGGTTACCACTGGCCGGGCAACGTGCGCGAACTGAGAAACGTCGTCGAAAGGGCGATGATCCTGGGAGAAGGGGACACGCTGCTTATGGAGCATCTGCCCCTGGATGTGCTGGGGCAGGCGCAGAGCCCTGACGGGCTCGCAAAGGGTTTCCGCATTCCGCCGGAAGGGATCTCGATGGAAAAGCTGGAAGAGACCCTCGTGAGACAGGCCCTCGACATGACCGCAGGAAACCAGACAAGAGCCGCGAAGCTCCTCGACATCAGCAGGGATTCCCTCAGATACCGCATGCAAAAATTCGGCATCAACGCCGACGCCTAGCCCGCCCAAGGCACGCGTATTTAACTTAACCTGTTCACTCATGTAAGACTGTGTATAGCTCCGCAGTAGGGTGGGGGAAATACCGCTATGAATCGGCTACCGGATGTAGCAGGTCCTGGAATCTTTAGGAATAGAGCCTGTTTTCCGGAATAATGCTTTGTGGAACGCAAGTTGCATATCAGGACACCAAGGCATATATCAGGACACCAAGGCTCAATGTATATGGAGAGGACGCTCAAGAGGACCATGAGGCCGGGGACGAACAAGAGAATCAGCAGAACGGGGCAAACTCTCCTCGTCGCTTTTGCTCTGATGTGCTTATCGGCAGGATACCCCGCTTACTTAAGGGCCGGGGTACAGGCAACTTTTCTCTACAGCCTCTCGAATTTTACCGGACCTATACTCTATAGCGCGCCCAGGGTTGTCAGCGATAAGGACAGGCATGAAATATCGGTGCTTTCCGGAAATGAGGTCCGGGTCTTCAACGAGCGAGGTATGGAGATTTACCGCTTTGGCGACGACCTCGCAGTCGGATCAATTGCCGATCTTTCGGTTGACAGCAAGGGCGACATCCTGCTCCTCGCATACGGTCCCCCTCCTGAGAGCCGCTACGCCGTCGTCCGGTGCAACTTCAGGGGAGAGCCTACGGGAAAAATAGAGATCAAGAACCTCCCTTCTCAGTTCTCAGGTTTCTCCCCCGGCCGTATCGTCTCTCTCAACAACAGGCTATATCTGGCAGACCTTATGGGGCTCAAGGTCGTCGTGACCGATCCCGACGGCGCCTTCAAGGATGGGTATGACATTTTTTCTATGCTTTCGTTGAAAGAGACGATGAGAGAAGATGTGGAGATGTTGGGGTTTGGCGTAGCGGATGACGGGAGCATACTTTTTACCATCCCCGTCCTTTTTTCCGCCTACCGACTCTATCCGGACAAGAAAATGGCCTCCTTCGGCAGGCCGGGAAGCGCCCCCGGCAAGTTCAACCTCGTGAGGGGGATCGCGCTCGACAGCCGGGGAAATTACCTCGTAGTCGATAGGCTGAAATCGACCGTTATGGTCTTTGACGGGAACTTCAAGTACGTCACCCAGTTCGGATACAGAGGGGCCAAGCGGGGGAATCTGATAGCCCCCGACGATGTCGCCGTCGACGCGAGCGGCAAGGTATATGTGACCCAGAACGCGAAAAGAGGGGTTAACGTTTACACGGTGAGCTACTAGTGAGGCGCCATGACAAATATATTGTTCAAGAGAAGAAAGAAGTCGAAAACCGGCAGGGAGGTGATGAGGCGGGCAAAGCAGGATTGCAGGAGCGTTTACGAGGGAAGGGGAGTTTAGGTTTGATCGAATTGGTTCACCCATCCTCCGAAAAAGGTAAACCCAGCGAGAGGTGGGGGCACAAAGCCGACGGGTCCAGATAAGGGACGGCCGGGCTGCCGGAGAGAGGACAACAAGTTGAGGAGGATGTGATGAGATTGAAGTTATGGTTTACAATGTTTTTAGTAGTATGTGCGATCGGCCTTGGCGGTACGGCCTTCGCTTTCCATTCCGGCGGCGTCGCCGACTGCGCCGGCTGCCACGCCATGCATAATACGCCTAATCCGACGGTCACGGGCGGGGCGCCGGGATCGGCAACGGGAGGCCCGATGCTCTTAACGGGCACCGACCAGAGTTCCACGTGTCTCAACTGCCACGCGAATCCTTCAATCGGAAGCTACCATGTTATGACCTGGCCCTTTTCCGGAGGGACTAACCCGTCTTCGATCCCGGTGAATCGGAACCCAGGCGGGGATTTCGCTTGGCTCCTGATGAATTTTAGCTACTCGTCGCACGGTTCCACGACGAGCAACCCCGGTGGCGGTCATGGCCACAACATCATCGCTGCGGACTACGGCATGACGAATCTTTCGGGCTACGCGACGGCGCCCGGCGGAACCTTCTCCTCTACCAGCTTATACTGCAACTCCTGTCACGACCCGCACAACAAGATGAGAAGGGACTCCACGGGAGCCATTCAAAATATGTTAGGCAACATCACCGCTGCCCTTCCGATCATCGGCTCGGGCTCCTACCCCACTTCGGTTCCCGGGATAGGGACAGCCGGGGTGCAGGCCCCCGGCACGAACCAGGCAGTAGGCGTCTACCGGCTCCTTGCGGGATACGCTACCTACACGGCTGCCGCCGTGCAGATCCCTTACGGCGGGGTGCCCATGGCGATCGCACCGTCAACCTATAACCAGACGGAGGCTACCAACCAGGTCCGGGTCGCCTACGGTGTAGGGTCCGGCGGAAACCAGCAGCCCTGGGGCGCCTGGTGCGCCACGTGCCACACGGCGTTCCTAAATGGTTCCGGCAGTCACTATCACCCGGTGGATGCAAGTGCGGTCCTGAGCTCGGGTACCGAGCAGACCAACTACAACAATTATGTCAGCTCCGGCAACATGACCGGCAGCATTGCGACTGCATACCTCTCTCTCGTCCCCTTCATGACGGGCAGCAACGACGTGAAGGTCCTGGCCCCACTCGCGGATAACACGGGAACGGTTACCGCCGCGAAAGCCGGAGCCGGCTCGTCGGACCAGGCGTCGTGCCTCTCTTGTCACAGAGCTCACGCATCGGGTTGGAGGGATGCCCTCAGGTGGAATCCCGAGGGAGAGTTCATCACCTACGTAACCACCGCCGGCGCCGCTGTTTGGCCGGGCACGGACACGACAGCCAGTAACCCGAGCTACGCCGATGGCATGCTCTCGACTCAGGTGCGGGCTGCCTACTACGACCGGCCTGTGACGGTCTTTGGGGCTTTCCAGCGGTCGCTTTGCAACAAATGCCACGCCCAGGACTAGAACCCCTGTTTCGCGCATGGCATGACATGCCATAAGGGAATAGAAGAGGGCCGGCAGATGCCGGCCCTCTTTTTTCTTGCAATTTCTTTTGCGGAGTTATCTAATGAACATGTTAGGCCGGCTCATCGCAACATTTGCTTCGGAAAAAAGGGGGGCAGCATGGGCGTAAGAAGGGGACGTTCACGGAGGATCGCTGTTCACGGCTCGTTGCCGGGTCGATCTCTTTACCTTCGCGCTTTGGTTGTTTTTGCGCTTCTTTTCCTTTTTACCGGCTGCCAGTCGATGCTCCCCCAGATACAGCCGCCTCTCCAGGATGAGGGGGAGGTCCTTCTCTACGTGGAGCCCTTCGTCCAGGAGGCCGGCAGACTCAGGTTCGGCATCGAGGGGATTTTCGCCAGGAGTGTCGATGGAAGCGAGTATCCGTTCAGCCTTAAGCTTACGGATCTCCGGGGCAGAGAGATGACGAGGCAGCGCTTTCTGGGGGAGGCCGAGCTGCCCCCCGGCCTCTATGAAGGTTTCAGGCTCAAGGTGAAAGACGCCTTTCTGCGGGGCGAGGGGGGCGAGGCGGCGCTTCTGGTGCCCCAGACCCCTGTGACGATCTCCTTTCCCTTCCGTGTGGAGAAAAGGAGGGCCTCCGTTTTAAGTTTCGCCTTTCGAACCGGGGGAGCCGTAAGGGGTGGCTTCAGCTTCAGGCCTGATTTCTTTGTCAGCATTCCGCCCCGGCCTGTCAGCGGTCTCACAGGGTACGCGACGAATAGGGCCTCGAATACGATCACGATTTTCGACAAGAAGGCAGGCGAGGTCGCAGGGGTAATCGCCACCGAGGGGGGACCGGCGGGGATTGCCCTCGATCAGACCGGTCTCAAGGCCTACGTGGCCGTTCCCGCGGCCGACGCAGTAGAGGTTGTCGATGTGATCGCAAGCGAGATCACCGACAGGATCAGATTCACCCTGGGCGATCGTCCCGAGGCACTGGCCCTCACGGCCGACGGAAAAACCCTCCTGTCCACGAACACAGGCTCGAACACCGTGAGCATCATCGATACCGCCTCTCTGGCGGAGCGGGGGAGGGTCACAGTCGGAAACGGACCTGAATGGGTGCTCGTCGACTCTTTGGGCAGGAGAGCCTACGTGCTGAACCGTATGTCGAGCTCCGTCTCGGTTATCGACATCGCCAACAGGGCACTCGTGACTACCATCGGCACGGACTCGGGCCCCCTTCGATGCCAGATCAACAGTCAGGGGGATACCCTTTACGTGGTCCATGAGTGGTCCCCCTATATGAGCCTCATAGACACGGGGAAACTCTCCGTCAAACGGATGCCCGTGACCATGGGCTTGCGCTCGATAAAGATCGATACGGCTACGGGTCTCATCTACATGGGGAGGGTGGGCGACCGCTCCGTAGGGGTCTATGACCCCAACGCCTTAGTGCCCGTCGACTACATCGGTGCCGGGGGAGACGTCACCGACATGGCCATAGACGGCGACATGAATAACCTGCTTATGGTCGGTCGGGATTCGATGAGACTGGATATCGTGAATCTCATCAGCAGGAAAACCCTTTCAGTTATCGACGTCGGCGAGGCCCCTCACCAGGTCGCGGTAATGGGGGGAAGGTAGGACAAGGCCTGATCGGCGGCCGAGAATAGCGTGAATGGCAGGACGTTTTCCATACTATTGGCGGTCGCTCTGGTTTTGCCGTTACTGCCCCCTGGGGGCGCAATGGCCGACTCCATATCCGGCCTCATAGACGAGCAGTACAACAACCTTTCGACCAAAACGACGGAGAGCGGTCAGACGGTGAAATCCGATTCCGTGAGTTACCAGGAGCGCTATACCTTTCTCATCGACAAGACTATTTTTCCGAAGCTGACCTTCGATGCGACCGGTGTCTTTCAAAAGGAAGTCACAAATCAGAAACAGACCGGCCAGCAGGAGGTCACCTCGACAAGCACGAACGTTCTGCCCAGCGCAACCCTTACCCTGAAAGACCCGATCTATACCGCGGCTATCGGCTATTTCCTGAACGAGCAGCAGCAGGCGGCGTCCCGGACGCCGACGGTTACGCTGGTGAATAAGGACTACCAGGCCTTGTTCAACTGGACGCCGGCGGGTCTGCCCCTATTCAATTTCAGATACGATCATATCGACACGTACGACCTGCGCCATACGACCAACGACACAGCGAGCGACAACCTTACGCTCATCTCACACTATGCTTACAAAGGGCTCGATCTTCGCTACTACGGTACCTATATCGACACGCAGGACAAGTTACACGACGCCGACACAGTCAACGTGACCCAGAACGGGACGGGGACTTATAACAATACGTTTTTCGGCGGGCGACTGCTCTTTGGCACGAGCTTCAATGTGATAAAAAACGAGGTTACCACGTCCGCGACCGGTGCAGGCGGGACGGCGAGCGTCCAGGTTTTTCCTTACAGCGGCCTTTTCTCTCTCACAAACACGCCCACCCTCGGCGCCCTCAGCCCCAACGTTGCCCTCATCGACGCCAACTTGACCGTGTCTGCCGGCATCAACATAGGTCTTCCTCCTCCCGGGCCACCCCAGCAGCCGCGGGACATAGGCCTCGATTTTCTGAACCCGGCGGAAGTGAACGACCTTCAGGTGTGGGTCGACCGGACTCTCCCCGCCACTATAGCCGCCTCTTTCTCCTGGGACATTTACACGAGCAGCGACAACCTCACGTGGACCCTGGTCCAGACCGTCTTCCCGGCGGCCTTCGGGGCTTTTCAGAACAGGTTCGACATCCCGATCGCCCAGGTAAAGACGAGGTACATCAAGGTCGTGGTGAACCCTCTGGCGGCCACGGTGACCGGCGCAAGCAGCTTCCAGGACATCTTCGTGACCGAGCTTCAGGCCTTTGTGACGCAAACCCTCCAGCAGTCGCAAAAGCAAAGGTTTGATTCCACATCTGAGGTCACAAACACGACGGTCAGGTACCGGATCCTCACCAACTCACTTCTTGACTACGAATCCTCATATTTTCTCAGCAAGAACAGTAGCTCCGGCCTGGAAACCTCGACCCTTACCAACGGGCTTTCATCGAACTACCGCTTCAGCAGCATCTTTGCCACAAGCGCCCGATTCGCGTGGGAGACCGGCGAGCAGGCGAACCAGCGGGAGAACGCTTACATCTATACTGCCTCCCTCATAGCAACCCCCCTTCCGGCGCTCACCGACAGCATCGTTGTGAGCGGGAGGGATGAGACCTTGGGCGGGAAGCCTCAGGACACTCAGTCGTTCTTTCTCAATAACGCGGCCGGGTTGTATAAGGGGCTCGACGTGAATTTGAACGTAGGTCGTATTAGCGCAACAGAGCCGGATGGGTCGAAACTCGATTCGAATACCGTCACCGTGGGCGCCAATATCGTCCCCAACAAAACCATGACGTGGACCTTCTTCTTTACGGACACGAGCACGGACCGTTCTGGGGCGGGCGTCCCTTCCACCTCGACCCTGACCCGGCAGGCGACCGCCACGTGTGCCTACACGCCCGTCAGGACGATGTACCTCTTCGCGTCAGTCCAGAGACTAAGTGAGACCGGGGTGGGGGTCCGGACGATGCAGAACTACGGGTTTAACTGGTCGCCCTTTCCCGAGGGCGCCCTTCAGTTCAGGTTCTCATACAATGAAAGCGTCACACCGGAGGTCGGACAGTCAACGACGATCTTCTCCCCCGGTGTGAGATATAAAATAAACGGGAGATCCTTCCTGGACCTGTCGTATCAGTCGATTCAAAGTAAATCCCCGGGTCTGATCACAGAGTCGAAGGGCATTAACGCTGAGTTGAGGATATCACTCTTTTAATGATTGACAACGACGGCAAGGCTATAATAAAGTGCTCAGTGGCTTCTATAGTACATAACATGAGAATGGTCCATATCGTTCTGCCCCTCCTTTTGGTGCTCCTCTCTCTGACGGCTTGCGGGACTCATGGGGAAACTTTTCGCGACGACAAGATGGATTTCGGCGCGATCCAAACTGTCGCCGTGATGCCTTTCGTCAATTTGACGCGGGAGAGCACGGCTGCCGATAGGGTGAGGGATGTGTTCATCAATAGGCTTCTGGCAACGGGCGCCCTCTATGTGCTTCCGGTGGGGGAGGTTGCGAGGGGGGTTACAAGGGGGGAGGTTACAATGCCCGGTGTCCCTTCGCCTGAAGACATCGTAAAGCTGGGCGGTATCCTCAAGGCCCAGGCGGTCATCACGGGGACGGTCAGGGAATATGGCGAGATAAGGTCGGGTAGCGCCATGGCAAACGTGATATCGTTGAGCGCCCAGATGGTGGAAACGGAGAGCGGAAGGGTCGTCTGGTCCGCATCTTCCACCAAGGGCGGCATCACTACGACGGACCGCCTCTTCGGTGGAGGGGGACAGCCCATGAACAAAATTACCGAGAAAGCAGTAGATGAGCTCATCACTAAGCTTTTTAAGTAGTTTTTTGCGGCGGCCATTGAGATTGCCGGGTGTGCTGCTCTCAGGTCTCGCTCTTTGCTTTTGTCTCGCGGCTTGCGGAGGTTTCCGGCAACAACCCGCCCCACGCGGAGCGCCTGTCGCTTCGATTGCGGTCTTTCCCCTCGAGAACCTTAGCGGGTCGGCGGTCCCTTTAAAGTCTATAAAAACATCTCTCTCGGAAGAGCTGAGGCAGCGGGGCCTCCATCTCCTTGAGGAAGATACCCTCGAAAGGTTCATGGCTAAGCATCGGGTCCGCTACACGGCAGGAATAGATGAGGAGATCGCGCATGCGCTGAAGGAGGAGACCGGCGTGGAAGGCGCTCTTCTCACGTCCATCGAGCTTTACAGCGAGGGAGTTGTCCCTAAGATAGCGCTTACCTCCCGGTTGGTCTCGACCGGCGATGCACCGACCATCCTGTGGGTAGACGGGGTAGGAATGGCGGGTGACGACCACCCCGGCATCCTCAACCTCGGTCTCATCAACGACTCTCGTGTGTTTCTTCGTAAAGCCCTGGGGATGATCGGGGAATCCCTGGCCTCGCGGATGGCCCGGAAAGAGGGGAGAAGAGGGACCGCGAAAGCAGAAAGAAAGTTCCGGCCGCGGATTGCCTATCGATCGGATCTGGAAGGGGAGCAGAAGTACACGGTGGCGGTTGCCCCCTTTTTCAACAAGAGCGACAGAAAGAATGCGGGAGATGTGCTGGTCCTCCAGTTTGTCAGGGCTTTACACGGCCTTGGGAATTTTGAGGTTATCGAGCCGGGGCTGGTCAGAAAGGCGTTCCTGAACATGCGGATCATCATGGACGAAGGTGTGTCGCTCGAAGACGCGCAAGCCCTTTTCGCAGTATTAGGGGCCGATCTCGTTCTGGGGGGGGAGGTGCTCGATTACCAGGATTATCAAGGCCCTGTCGGCGTTGCGAAGGTCAATTTTACGGTCCAGCTCATCGAAAGGAAAAACCGGATGGTTGTCTGGAGTTCTGAAAGCTATAATCAAGGGGACGACGGCGTGTTCTTTTTCGATTGGGGTAAGGTCAATACGGCCCATGCGATGGCGATTCAAATGGCCGATTCTATCGGAGGCATGCTGGTGAAGCGATGAAGAGCAGGGTGCGGCGTTTTTCTTTGGGAGCGATAGGGATCATGGCGGTTCTTCTCTGCGGCGCGAGGGGGGTCTATGCGTCGGAGAAGGCATTGCCGCTTATTCACGGGACGCGGACGGTTGCCCTTGTCAACGGTGAGCCGGTTGCCCTTGCCGACCTGGAGAGCGCCCTCGCTCTTCGCCGTGAGGCGACAGGGGGGGCAAAGGCCGGCAGGAGAGACGTCTTTGAAGTGCTCAAACGCCTGATCGATAGCAGGCTCGCGGTGCAGGAGGGGAGAAAAATAGGTCTTGACCAGTTGCCGGAAACAAGGCGGATGGTCGATGCCTTTGCGGGCACGGCCCTGCGCGAGGAGTTGATGGAGAAGCAGGTGGGAAACCTGGCCGTCCCTGAAAAGGAGGCGGAGAGGCTCTATAAAGAGGCGACCAGGGAGTGGAAGCTCATCTCCGTCATGTTCGCGAGTGAGGACGACGCCAAAAAGATGCTGGAGCGGGTGAAGGCAGGTGAAGAGTTCGCGGACCTTGCAAAAAGGGTCGTGGCGGAAGGGACCGCGAAGGGAGGGGACCAGGGGCAGTACCTGAAAATCAAGGAGGTCATTCCCGCGATCGCGGCCGTCGTGTCAAAGATGGCGCCCGGTTCTGTAAGCCCGGTCATACCGATCAAGGCTGCGGAAAATGCAAAAACGGCGGGATATGCGGTCGTGAAACTGGAGGACGTCCGCCAGGTCGACAGCCCCGGGGAAAGAGAGCGGGCCCGGCAGGAGGCGTTGAAAAATGCAAAGGTGGAGGCCCTGCAGCACTACAGTCAGACCCTTATCACGCGTTATACGGTGGTCCACAGGGCCGTCCTCGACTACCTCGATTTCGAGGCGAAAGATCCCGGTTTTGAGAAGTTTTTGAAAGATGGGCGGGTCCTTGCGGAGATAAAAGGAGAAAAATCGATCACGGTCGCGGACCTGGCGGAACAATTCCGCCACCAGCTTTACCACGGAGCGGAGCAGGCGGCCGAAGCCAAGAAACTCAACGAGAAAATAGCTCCTGCCCTCCATGAGATGCTCTACAGGAGGGTCTTCAGGAAAGAGGCGCTCAGGCTGGGGTTGGACAAGACAGCAGCTTACACGCGTAAGGTCAGGGAATATGAGAATACCCTCGTCTTCGGGAGTTTTGTGCAGAAAGCGGTGGTGCCCGATGTGAAGCTCACCGAAAAAGACGTGCAGAAGTATTACAAGGAGCATATCAGGGATTACACCACCCCGGAGATGATGAAGATTTCAGGCATTGCTTTTAAAAAAAAAGCCAATGCTGAAGGGGCCGTCGAAAAGCTCCGCAATGGGACGGACTTCCGGTGGCTCGTCGAAAATGCGGAAGGCCAGGCAGCGAAGAATAGCAAGGACCTCCTGGTGTTCGACGGGAATCCGGTGACGACGCCGGACCTGCCGGAGGGTGTGCGGAAGGTTGTTTCCGGGAGTAAGCCGGGTGACTTGAGGGTGTACGCCTCCCCTGAGGGTTACTTTTACGCCCTGTCCATCCAGGCAGTAATACCGCCAAAACCTAAGCCCTACGAAGAGGCGAGGGGAGAGATCGCAAAGATAATGTTTAATGAGAGGCTGAAACAGGCCATGGATGGATATATCGCCAAGCTAAGGGCGGCGGCGGAGATTAAGATATTCCTGAAGCCATGAAAAACTACGGCATAGAGAAGGAGACGATGGAAGAGCGCTTCGCTGCGACGACGGACGGCGATGGAAGGAAAAAGAATGACCGGAGCAAGCGGGGATGCGGGCGGGCGCGGGCCTTGCTCTCCTTTGCGGCCTGCCTTTCGATACTCTTCCTCCTCGCGGGAACAGGCATGGCAGAGAGCAAGCTTGGGTTTTCCAAGCCGGGCGGCTCGTCGGGACCTAAATTCGCCAAAAAGGATTGCCTTGACTGCCACAAGAAGTTCGCCGACAAGTATCTGGGAATGAAGAATGTCCACGCCGTGGTAAAGGAAAAGAACTGTGAGGCCTGTCACCTCCGCCACGGTATCGTCCCGAAGCTGTTGTTGAAGAAAAACGGGAATGAGATCTGCTTCGGGTGTCACACCAAAGAGCGGATCGGTTTGAATAAATCAAACGTCCACACGGTCCTCAGGAGGGGGCGGTGTACGATCTGCCACGACCCGCACGCTTCACAGGGGAGTCACCTGCTGAAGAAAGAGGGGAGCGCGGCCTGCTATGGGTGTCATAAGAAGGAAGACTACGAAAAGAAAGTTGTCCATAACACCGGATCCGCCAAGGGATGCAATGCCTGTCACGTAGCCCACAGCTCGGATCAAAAGAACCTTCTGGCGAAAGGGGAGCCCGCGCTTTGCCTCGACTGCCACGACAAAGGACGGCCTGAGTTCCAGAAAGCTCATGGAAACTATCCGGTGGAAAGCGCATCGTGCGTCGGATGCCATAATCCGCACACGTCCGTGCAGCCCAAGCTCCTGAAGACAAGCGCTCACGACCCTATCTCCGGCGGCCAGTGCGAGAGCTGCCACCAGGGGGCAAAATCGGAGAAACCTTTCCTGACGACCGAGAAAGGGGCCAAGCTCTGCGCCAACTGCCATGATTCCGCGGGCCTGAAAAAGGGCGGAACAATCGAGCACCAGCCTTTCAAAGATGGCGAGTGTCTCTCCTGCCATAACCCTCATACTTCGGAGAACCCGAAACTTCTTGCGGGCAAGGGGAACAACCTCTGTTTCGAGTGCCATCCCGCGATGAAGGAGACGGTCGTGGTCAGCCACGCCCCCGTGAACGGCGATAAAGGATGCCTTTCCTGCCATCAGGCCCACGCCGGGAAAAACAAATTCCTTCTTAACCTTAAGGATGAGGCCCTATGCTTCTCATGCCACGCGAAGACGAAGGAGGAGCAAAAGGCAAAGAACGAGCACCCTCCCTTTGTCGGCGGGGAATGCAATGCCTGCCACAACCCTCACGGGTCCAACGCGGCAGGCATTTTGAAGGACAGGGCGGACAAAATCTGCTACTCCTGTCACACCGACGTGGAGGCCGCCTTTGTAAGGACTTACACCCATAGGCCCGTCGCGGAAGGCACCTGCACCGCGTGCCATCGTTCCCACGGCGGGGTTGAAAAGAAGCTGCTCAGGTCCGCCGGCTCCGATCTCTGCGCCCAATGCCACAAGGATTTCATGAAAGAAGCGGAGGGAGGCTCCAACCACGCCCCATTCGTTGCCGGCGAGTGTCAGACGTGTCACGATCCCCACGGGAGCAATATCGCCGGAATGATTACCCGCAAACAGGACGCACTCTGTTTTTCGTGTCACGACGATATGGGAAAGGCAATGGCGGGGGCCAGGAGCAGACACAAGCCGCTCACCACCGGTGAGTGCACGAAATGCCACAGTCCCCACAAGGCGAAGCTGAACAAGCTGCTTCTGGCAGGGAGCCCCGATATGTGCTTCACCTGCCATAAAACGCTCAAGACGCGGATGAGCGAAGAAAAAGCCCATTCCCCGGCCGCCAGAGATTGCCTGCGGTGTCATGTGCCTCACGTCTCGAGAGAGACGACCTTGCTGGCCCAGCCGATTCAGGCGCTTTGCGCCGAATGCCACGACGCAAAATCACCGTCCTTCGGTACGGCGCATCTGGGCATCGAGGCAGCCATGATGGACTGTAAAAAATGTCATGAGCCACACGCATCGAAGGACCCCAAGTTCTTCAAAGTCATCACTCACGCGCCCTTTGCATCAAGGTCCTGCGACGAGTGCCACGTGGTGGGAAAATGAAAGGGAGAAAAGGGGAGTACATGAACGTCCGCCTGCTCGTCGGTTGCGTGCTCGTTTCGATGCTTTTGCTTGTCCCTTCGGAGGGGTCTGCCCAGACGCAAAACAAGTTTAAGTTGAAGCCCGACGCGAGCGGGAAAGGGTGTCTAAACTGCCACGACACGTTTAAGAATACCCTGAAAAGACAATTTGTACACACCCCGGTCAGGACCGGGCAGTGTACGGGATGTCACGACCCCCACACGTCTTCCCACGGAAAGCTGCTCGAGGACGAGCCGGGCAAAATCTGCCTCAAGTGTCACAGGGCCATGATTCCGGAGAAGGCGCGGAGTGTCCACAAGGTCGTGTCGGAAGGAAACTGCGTGAGATGCCACGATCCCCACGGCTCAGCGAACAGGTTTAATCTCCTGAAAGCAGGTAATGATCTGTGTCTCGACTGTCACAAGAACATGGGCGCCAGGCTCGCCAAGGTAAAATTCACACACAATCCGGTGGAGAAGGGCTGCGTCACGTGCCATGACCCTCATGCCTCGGTGAAGTCGGGCCATCTCCTCAAAAGTGATACGGTCGCTCTCTGCCTCAACTGCCACAAGGCCAACGGCCCGGCTTTTGCGAAAGCGCACATGGGTTATCCTGTAGCTGCCGCCCGCTGCACCCAGTGTCACGACCCGCACGGCTCGAACAGAGGCGGTATGCTTTTCGATAACGTCCACTCTCCGGTGGAAAAGAAGATGTGCGGCCAGTGTCACGAAGCCCCCACCTTTTCGACCCCTTTGAAGATCAAGAAGACCGCCTTTGAGCTCTGCCGCGGGTGCCACAGCACGATGGTGAACGAAACCTTCGGCAAGAAGCACATCCACTGGCCGCTACTGGGCAAGAATGGCTGCCTGAACTGCCATCAGGCCCACGCTTCCCCCAACAAGGGCCTTCTCAACGGGGACAGCAAAACCGTCTGCGGCAGGTGTCATGGCGATACGATGGCGGTGCAGCAGAAGCTTGCCGTGAGGGAGAAGCAGGAAGCCGCTGCCGCTGAAAAGGGGCAGGTGATCAAGGGGGCCTTGACGCACGTTCCCGTGCAGGAAGGCAACTGCTTCGCCTGCCATTCCCCGCACGCGTCGGACCGTATTCTGCTGCTGAAGGGGCCTGATAATGTCGAGCTGTGCGGGACCTGCCACGACTGGCTTAAACACACGAGCCACCCCATGGGAGGAAAGACCCTCGACATGCGAAACAAAAACCTGAAAGTGGACTGTCTGAGCTGCCACAGATCGCACGGAACGGGATATCGCTATATTATCCTCTTCCCGACCGTTACCGATCTTTGCGTCCAGTGCCACAAACAATACAAGAGGTGATGACGCCATGGCGATCCTGCCGAGAGCCCTTCTCATAATAGCCCTTCTCTCCGTTCCTCTCCTTTTGCCGGCAGCAGAAACAGCGCGGTTGCGGTATGATCAGTCAGTCTACCAGGATGACAAGGGGATCGGCATGGACCATCCAGAAGGAGTGGCGTGCAGTGAAAAATATGGTGTGGTGGTGGGAGATACGGGAAACGACCGCCTTGTGAGATATGCCTTCCAGGACCACACCCTCAAGGCCGGCACTGAGATCAGGATTCCCCAGTTGTCGCAGCCCGTGCGTATTCAGGTCACCTCCAAAGGGGATATTCTCGCCCTGGACGGCAAACAGCGGCGCATCGTGCGCCTTGGCCCTGACGGGGCCTTCAAGGGCTACGTGACCGCCGAAGGAGCGCCGGGCGGCTCGGCTGTTGCGCCCAGAAGCTTTAAGGTTGACAGGGACGACAATATCTACGTCCTTGACATATTCTCTGCCCGGGTACTCCTCCTCAATCCGGACGGGAAATACCGGACGGAGATCGCATTTCCTAAGGATTACGGGTTCTTCTCCGATCTTGCAGTCGATCCGAAAGGCACGGTTCTGTTGATCGACTCCGTGAGAGCCGTGGTGCTTTCCGCTGCCAAAAACACGAACGCTTTTTCCCCCCTGGGCGGCCTTCTCAAGGAATACCTGGCCTTCCCTGTAAGCCTCACCACCGACAGCCGTGGAACAATCTACATTACGGACGCTAACGGGGCGGATATCGGGATTATGGCTCATGACGGCGCCTTCCTCGGGAAGCAGTTGGGCATGGGATGGAGCGAGGGTCTCCTTTACTATCCCTCCCAGATGTGTATTTATGAAAATGGAGAAGTTTTCATTGCCGACAGAGGCAATAGCCGGGTTCAGGAATTTACCCCGGTTAAGTAGAACAGGCGGCGCCATAGAGGGCGAGGCAGGAGGAGGGCGGGAATATGGCAAGAAAGGGTCTTTGGCTTCGGAGCATCGTCCTGGGTGCCGTTGTGCTCATGGCAACGGGGGCAGGGCATACATTCGACGGGAATGACGTGCTGAAAATTAAGACAACGAAGCGGTGCAGGAGCTGCGACCTCTACGCGGCAGAACTCGCGGGCGCAGACCTTTCGGGCGCAGACCTCAATGGCGCCAACCTCGCGGGCGCCAACCTCGCGGGCGCCAACCTCGCGGGCGCGTACCTGTTCAATGCGGACCTCTCGGGCGCCAACCTCTCGGGTGCGGACCTCACGGCTGCGAAGCTCGTCGACGCGAAGCTCGCCGGAGCCAACCTCAACAGCGCGAGGCTCGCCGCTGCCCTATGGATGGACGGCCGTACGTGCGCACCCGGCTCCATAGGCGCGTGCAAATAGAGCATTTACGATCGCATCCGATTCATCCCTGCTCTCCCTTCCAGCCGATGGCGAGCCTGTTGTGTAGGAGAATGGCGTAGCATGGCGCCGTCATCGTGGGCCGGCGGGAGGGAGGAGGATCCTGAATATCGTTCCTCCCGCCGGATTCTCGTCCGCAGAGATGGTTCCGCCGTGGGCTTCTACAAACCGTTTGGTCACGGCCAAGCCCAAACCGGTGCCTTTATGCTTGGTGGTAAAAAAGGGCACGAAGAGTTTTTCTCGTGCGTTCCTATCGATCCCTTTTCCCGTGTCGCGGATCTCGATTCTAAGCCCTCCGCCGGGTTCGGCAGAGGTCCGCACCGTCAAGGTGCCGCCGCCAGGCATGGCCTCTAGGGCATTCATGAAAAGGTTGAGGAACACTTGCTGCATTTGCCCCGGGTCGGCTAGGGTCGAGGGGAGGTGAGGATCGAAATCCTTCACAACTATGACGTCCCGGGGGCCGTTCGGCCCGACGGACGCGTAGGGAAGGGAGAAGGCGACGGTGGATTCCAGGACCATGTTCATATCGACCGGCACCAACCGGGGTTTGGGCGGCTTGGCGAAATTGAGGAGACTCTTCATCAAGCCTTCGATTCCCATGACGGCATCCAGTACCTTTGAAAGGACGACCCTGTCTTCTTCCTCGCAGCTTTCCTGTTCCAGGAGCACCTGCATGGATGCTTTGATCCCCGTGAGAGGGTTCTTGATCTCGTGGACAAGGCCCGCCGCGATCTCCCCCACCACCTTCATCTGTTCGGCCCGCTGTAGGTTCTGCATGTGCTCGTTCAGGGATTTGGCCATTTCATTGAAGGATGCCGCCACCTCTCCGAATTCATCCCTTAGACCTTGAATCCTGAATTCGAGATCTCCGTTTTTTACCTTTCGGGTCGCCCGAAGGATCTCGTTGAGCGGTTTGGTGAAACCCTGGATGAAAATGACCGCCAGCCCGACGGCAAATACAGGTCCGGCCGCGATGAGGATGAAGAGCAGGCTCTTCATCTCCCCTATCCTTTTGAGGGAGGATGCGGTCTTTTTCTCCAACCGGCTCCGGGTGAGAAGTGTCATGGAATCGAGCTGGTTTATGAGCTCCCGGCCCGCCCGGAAGGCCCCGTCTTCCTCATATATGAGCCGGGAGGGGCTCGCCCTCACGGTCAGGACGCGGCTAAGGGCCTCTTCGTACGACTGGATCCTGGTTCTCAGCTCGGCAATCTTCCCCGTCGTTTCCGCCGAGTGGTGACACGTGGAGCACCTCTTTGCTACGCCGGCCATATGAACCACATTTGCTACGACGGTGTCCGATTTGCTGGCATAGCGCGTGTTCTGGAAGGCAAAGTCGGACAGGGTCAGCTTCGCGTCGCTCAATAACTGTTCTCTAAGGATTTCCACCTGGTGGAGCTTGATGAGATCGTTCAGGGTAGAAGTTGTTTTCTGTATGGCGTTGATTATATAGATCCCGCCGAGGAAGAAAATCAAGGTGAAGCAGGCGAGGCCTATGATGATTCTTCGTTTCACTATTCGCCCGGATAGCGGTAGTTCTTAGGACTACACCCTATTTGACGGAGGTAGCCGACAACGGGCTCATAGTACGCTTCGGTGGTCAGGACGAACCTCCGTGCGCCAAGGTCCCTGAGAATCGTGAGGCCCAAGGGATCGTTGTGCATCTGCAAGAGGGTGTCGCGGATGGCCGTGCCCACCTGATGATCCAGATCCTTCCTCACTGCCAGGGCAGTCTCCGGCATGTCGGGGGACCTCGTGAGAATCTTCAGCTCCCTGCTAATTCTCGGGTCCGCACCCGCCAGCCGCCAGAATATGGTATTCTTGGCTGCACCGATATCCGCCTTTCCGTTGAGCACATCATATATGGCGTCCTCGTGGGTGCCTGCGAAGTAGGTCTCTGCGAAGTAGCCCTTATAATCCTTGACGCCGTGGCTGCGGAGGTAGATGAGGGGGAGAAGGAAACCGGCAGTACTGGCTGGGTCCACGAAGGCGAATCGCTTTCCCCGCATTTCGGTCACATGCCTGATCCCGCTGCCCTTCCGGACAAAGACCAGTCCGTGGTAGAGGGACGAGCCGTTCCGGTCCTCGGGTCGGACGAGGACCCTGACTCCTGTCCGTTCACGGGCCAGGACATAGGCGAGGCTTCCGAAGAAGGCGCCGTCCACTCCCGAGGAAACAAAATCGTCGATGACTTTTCCGTAGCTCATGAAGACTTTTAACCTTACGTCGAGACCGGTCTTTTCCGAGAGATACTCGGCAAGCGGGGCATAGCGCTCCATCTGTTTGAAGACGTTCTGCTCCGGGGTCAGGCCGATCGTGAAAGGTCTCCGGGTGCCCTCGGGCAAGCGGGTGTCCGCTCTGGCCCCGGCCGCGAGCACCGCGATTCCGAGAACAAAGACGATGAAAACGACCTGCGTGGGTCGAACCCCCATCCGCTCTCCTGTCACCTAAGGCATTGCTCGACGAGACCAAACTTCCGAACACGGCTGTTGGCAAGAACAGACTTCCGATAGCTTTCCCAAGGCCGCACTCCGTGAGTGAAAGGAGACCGGGATAAAGCACTTAGGGCACTTCTTTCGGAACATAGGAATAGTTAATGATCATTTTCTCTCCGGTTTGTCAAGACTCGTAGAAAACAGCCTCAAGTTGAGAGAAAGCTCTCAGGTACAGCGTGAAAACCACCAATGCGGCGGGTCGCTCAGCGCGCCGTTTCGGCCGAAAGCCTTTACGGCCCTATATATCTTCACGAGATCACGGCTGTGTTTCCGGAGGCAAATGCTCCGGCACGACCATTGCATGTTCAGTGAGGAAAACCAGAGATCTTTTATGGGAAAAGCATTCATTCAACCACAAAAAGTGCTTATTGTCGATGACGAGTACTTGATCCGATGGGCCCTTGCCCAATCCCTGTCGGAGGCGGGATACGTTGTAACCGCGGTGGAAGACGGGTGGAAAGCGCTCGAAAGCGCGCAAAAGGAGAGCTTCGACTTCGTGGTGACTGACCTCGTCATGCCCGGACTCGACGGATGGCAGTTGCTCGAGAGGCTTTTGCAGCTCCAAACACCACCTCGTGTTATCGTAATCACCTCCCAAGTGGAAGAAAACTGCCAGCGAAAGGTGAGGGAGCGGGGAGGATGCGCCTACGTGGAGAAGGATCGTCTTATCCCTGGCGTCTGGGAGGCTTTGAAAGCCGCATCCGGCGAATAAACCTCATCATAGAATCCCGCCTAAGAAACGCGTCTCAGCCCCTCCCGTATCCACGCTGGTAGTACCCATCGGCAGACGCCGGAGGAGGGAATTCTTCGCTAGACGTTTCCGGGTTTTCCATTAACCAGTATGGCCGGGGAGAAAATGATCCTCTCGAAGGTCCGGTTGAGGCTGTTGCTATGAAAATTCTCCATGGGCGGTCCATCCGGGAACTCCACATTGTCGCCTGCCTTCACCTTCGTCTCCATCACGGCAGCCCAGAGCTTCTTGCCGTTCTCCTCCACCTCGATATACGTGTACCCGGCGGCGTTCATCGTTGCTACCACCCTTCCTTTGTGGGCTGTGCCGGCGTTCATCTCATGAGGCATCAACCCCCCGTGGGGGTTGGCTGCGGACGTACTCCCCGGCTGGGTCATGGCGGCGCCGGCGGGGACTTCCTCAACCTTCAAGCCCCCGTGGGGGTTGGCTGCGGAGACTCTCCCGGGCTGGACTACGGCGGTCTGCATCCTCCCATTGACCGCTACTGTGGGGGAGAAAATTATCCTATCGAAGGTCCGGTCGAGGCTCTTACTGTAAAAGTTCTCCATGGGTGGAAGGTCCGGTAATTCGACGGTGTCCCCCTGTTTGACCTTGGTCTCCATCACGGCAGCCCAGAGCTTCCTGCCGTTCTCTTCCATCTCGATATACGTGTACCCGGCAGCATCCGCGGTTGAGATGACCCTGCCCTTGTGGGCCGGGCGGATGGGGGCTTCCGAAGTCTGAGGCGCGAGGCCCGCGGCTGGATTGCTTTCAGAGGCGTTTCCGGGACCGGACGCACCGACCTGCATTCCGGACCTGGATGCCGTGCCCTGGGGGGCCAGGCCCTCCTGGTTTTTCGGCTTTTCCTTACAGCAGACCAGTGCGAAGGCGGCGACCGCCACCAGTGCAATTATCGTTGTTTTCATGTGTTCTCCCTTCTTTTCGCAAGTGAATGTGAAAATAGCATATTTCCCCGGCCGATACAACCGGCCCAGGGCAAACGCATGTGGAAACTGCCTACCCGACGGACCGCATGACACCCATTTTCCCGCACGTCTTGTAGAGCTTCAGATGTTCCCCTTTTGCCACGGCTATCCTCGCGACGCCTTTGATGAGAGAAGCCGGGATGTCGAAGGAAACATCGAGGGTATAAGGGCGTGCACGTTCTGCGGAATACGCGGAAAACGGGCCCGCAATAGAGCATACCAGCAGGAGAACCGGGACAAGGAGCGTTTTCATGGATCCGGATGATCAGGCCGGCCGGTGAACATCTCCAACACGTGCGAAAAGGGGTTCCTGCCCATGGTCGACATATAGACATGGACGATGAAGTAGTCGGCGAAGATATAGGCGGTGGCCAGGTGAATGGCGTCGAGGACGCGAAGGCCCCCAACGAGCACTATGATGTTGCGGAAAAGCAGGATATTGCTGTAAAAGATGCCGGTGATCACGATAACGGGCGTAAAGACAAGCATGGTCGAGAGGTAGGCGATCTTCTGCAGGGGGTTGAACTTTTCCTTTGCCGTTGCGGGAAAGGGGTTCGCTGCCCCCGTAAAGACGCCGAAGGCATAGTATCGGGCCTGGAGGAAAAGACCTTTCAGGTCCCGCGAGCGGATGGGGTAGTATTTCCTGAGGCTGCCGTTGGCGATGCCGTACAGGAGCCAGAATATGAAACTGCCGGCCATGGCGTAGCCGACCCGCCTATGGAGAATAACCGCGCTCCTGTAGTCCGGCATAAGATGGAGGTCGGGAATCATGAGACGCACGCCCGTGATGATAAGCAGAAGGATGAGCGCCGTGTTGGCCCAGTGCCAGATCCTGAGTGGAAGGGGGTGGAGCTCCTGTTGTTTCATTTCCGCACCGTAAGGCGCAGCACGACGTGCACGGCCACCCCGACGAGAACGACTAGGATTGTCATAAGGCCGAAGAAATCTATCAACTTAAGTCCCAGTTCCCAGGGTCCTCTCAAATGGAGGAATTTGTAGACATCGTCTTTTTTCATCTTCTCCTCGCCGACAAGGAAGAAATCGACCGACGTTCCTATGGGATATTTGGCAAGGAGGGTGCCTTTCACCGGGATGTAGGTGCTCGAATTTCGCCCGGGCAGAAGGAGTAGCATGGAATCGTAAAAATGGGCCTCCCGGGCATGGCACGTTACGCACTCTCTTTCCCTGGGATGGGTCTCCGAGTAATCGTGGTACGCCTTTGTCACTATGATGGACGCATCGATCGTGACCGTTTTGTCCCGCTGCGCGAGAAGGGTAAAAAGCCGGCCGATTTGCGCATCGGGCGAACCCTGTTGCTCCCCGAACGCTCGTGCCGGGTCCTGGCCGGTGAGCGCGACCAGTTCATCGTAAGAAAGCTTGACCTTTCCGGCGGGAGACTTCCGGACGAAGTAAAAGACCAGGCTTTTTTTTGATTGGGGGCTGTGGCACGTGGCGCACTCGAGGTAATCGAAGTGAAGGGATGTGTTGGGCAACCAGGCGTGTCTCCTCACATAATCTTTGTGACACCGCGAGCAGACCGCAATTCGTGCCTTGGCCCCGAGCTCCTTGTACGACGTGACCCGGTGAGGGTTATGGCAGTCCACACAGTGCGTCGCTCCAACCCTCACGTGGACCGACCTGCTGTACACGTCCTGCACTGCCTCATGGCATTTCCTGCACACATGGACGTTCTCCGACCCGCCTTCAGCTATCCTTCTCTGCGACAGGTGGCAGTCCGCGCATACTACCCCGGCACGTCCGTGCACCGTCCTGCCGAACTCTTTTGCGGAGGGGAGCTCCGGAATGAATATGCGGGTATCCAGAGGTATTTCCGGTTTTTTACGGCCGGTAATCTGAAGGCTTCCCGTGGTAAAAAAGCCGGCCGGTCCGTGGCATGCATCACACGCAGCCGGTTTCGCCGTAACCGTATGGGGATCACCCCTGACTTGATACGTTTTCTCCATGATATATCCGCCCTTGTACTCGGTGTGAAGCAGGTCTTCGAGGGCGTGCCATTCGGCCTGATCGATGAGGCCGTTGCCGTCCCTGTCAATCGCGGCCGCCCTGAGCCTCTTTCCGTCTTTGATCTCCAAATGTACCCTCACTTCAGTTCTGTCCACCTTTCCGTGACAGGCAATGCACATAAGCCGGTCCAGGTGGTTCTTACTCGACGGAAGGGTTCCGTGGGAAGCGTTTGCGTGACATGAGGCGCAATACTTCTTATCCTTTTGCGGAAAATGCGCGTTATGACAGCTCAGGCATGTCAAGCCCCTCTTTGTGTGAAGACTCCGGCTAAAAGAGTCCGCGGTTTTTTTGTGGCAGGCGGCGCACGCAGGCTGAGGCAGCTTGTCCGCGTGGGGCAGGGACGTTATGGTAGAGTGGCAGTCGACGCACGCCACGCCGCCATGAGCATACTTCCCGTAAGCGTCATGGCACTCCAGGCAGTCCTCGGTCCTGGGGGCAGCCCTCACCCCGGCGCAAAAGAGCACCAGGAGCGCCGCCGAGAGGAGAAGGACGCTCCCCTTCCCGTACCATATTCTTCGCATGGGAGAAATTAGATGCAATAACCGGTCCTCTTGTCAATAGATGCCGATGGGTACCCGGCCGGCCCCGTGAAGGTAAGGTCCGCAGGTACGCAATGTCCCTGCGGGGAATGCAATTGTTCCCCGGTATACCGGCCTTATGAGGGTGGTCTGAGGTTGGGGCGGATGGTTTCCATTGCGCATAACGCCCCAGTCCGTTGCGGAAAATCACCCTGGAAACCGGGGGCACATAAATCCTCACCGCGGCGGGAAGACTATTCCGCCGCCAAAAGCATTCCTATCCACGGGATCCCGAAAGACGGAAGGAGGGGCACGCGACTTGCAAAAAAGTGCACGGTTCCATTCAGCTTCAACTAAAAACTTGACAACCCCCTCCATTCAGGCTTGTAATAGAAAGCAGCCGGAGGATAGCGGGTAGATAAGGGTAAGTGAGGTGGCCGGGTATGAGCGGCCTACCCACAAAGAAGGGTACCATTCAGAATTCATGGTAAAGACGCCAACATCGCTGCTTTTTTCCCTTATTGCTCTTTTCCTCCTGCCCCTGCCGGCTTTTTCCTCGGAAAAGGACGCCCGCTGCATCTCCTGCCACGAAGGGCAGGCATCCAAAGGAACCGCAGGCCGGGATACGGTGCCTCAACACCTCATGAAGACGGGCCTCCGGGACTCGGTTCACCGAACCATCGCGTGCATCAACTGCCATCGCGACGCAGCCCCTCTTCCCCATAGGAGGCCGCTGGCATTGGTCGACTGCACCGGGTGTCACGAGGAAGCGGCCCGTCAGTTTGGAAGAAGTGTCCACGGCGCTGCCTTTCGCCGGGGCGACAAGGACGCTCCGTCCTGTGCGTCCTGTCACGGAGAGCATCACATCCTGCCCGCGTCGGATCGGCGATCAACGGTTTTCAGAGGAAATCTGCTCATCCTTTGCGCGAGGTGCCATACGGATGCCGAGGTGCAGAAAACACATCAGCTCCCTTCACCCGATCTGATAAAGGCCTATGAGAATAGTGTCCACGGGCGTCTCATCAAAGAAGGGAGACAGGTGCAGGCTGCCCTTTGCATCGATTGCCATGGAAGCCATTTGATTCTCGGCCCGAAGGACCCTGAGTCGAAGACGAACAGGGGGAATATCCCCCAGGTGTGCGGCCGATGCCATGTAGAGATCTACAACGAATACAAGGTGAGCATCCATGGGCGGGCCTTGAGGGAAGGAAAAATGGAGAGTCCGACGTGCACCGACTGCCACGGAGAGCATACCCTCACCCGGGTGAGTGATCCGAAGGCCGGGGTGTATGTTGCCAATGTGGCTGCCACGTGCGCCCGATGTCACGAAAACCAGACGATCATCGCGAAATACAGGCTGCCCTCCGATCGCTATTCGACCTACCTCGGAAGCTTTCATGGAATTGCCATGAAGTATGGGGACATTACGGCGGCGAATTGCACGAGCTGCCACGAAGTACACCGAATACTACCCGCGGCGGAGGCTGAATCGAGCATAAACCCTCAGAATATCGGCAGGACTTGCGGAAAATGCCATCCGGCAATGAAGGACGCGGCCTCCCTAGGGAGGATTCACGTGGAGGCAAGAAAAGAGAGCTCCCTCGGCATGTATTTCGTGCGTAAGTTCTACGTGTGGTTCATAGGGATCCTTATGGCTTTTTTCGTCGCCTACATTGGCCTCGATGTATACGGCAGGATCAGGAGAAGAAAACATGGCCGATGAAACCGACTACGTACAGCGCTTTACCAGGGGAGAACGAGCCGTTCACGTACTGCTTTTTTGTTCTCTCATCATCCTCAGTATCACCGGCCTTACCCTCAAGTATCACGAATCATGGCTCGCCCAATGGATCATAAAGCTGGAGGGCGGAGTGCTCTTCAGGGGGAAAATCCACCGCCTCGCGGCGGTCGTCCTGATCGCCACATTTGCCTATCACCTTCTCTCGATCGTGTTCACGCGGCGAGGGCACGAGTTTTTCCAGCAGATGATATTCGGAAGGAAGGACCTCAGCGATTTCGTGGAACTCATCAAGCACAACCTGGGCGTCAGGAAGGAGATGCCTCTTTTCGATAGGTTCACCTGCATAGAGAAGTTCCAGTATTGGGCCGCCGGCCTTGCCGTCATACTGCTCGGCCTCTCCGGTTTTATGCTCTGGTTCGAGACGCTCTTCATGATGGTTTTTCCGAAGTGGCTCATCGACCTTAATCATCTGGTTCACTCTTTCGAGGCCACCCTCGGTTTCCTCGTGCTTGTGGTCTGGCACCTCTACAACGTCCATCTGAACCCCCAGGTTTTCCCTATGAGCAGGTCATGGCTCACCGGGAAGATATCGAAGGAGGAGATGCGGAGAGACCATCCCCTCGAATATGAAAGGCTCTACGGCAATGACAAGGGTTAGATTTATTCTTCCCCTCTGTCTCTTTCTGCTCCTCCCGATGGTTGCGGGCGCGCAGGAACAGAGGTGCCTGATGTGCCACGGAAAAAGGGATTTGAGAGGCACGGACGCCTCCGGGGGAGCGCGATCGGTCTACGTGAGTGAAGAGACACTGAGGGGGTCGGCCCACGGAAAGCTTTCGTGCGTGGATTGTCATCTCGACGTTACGGAACTCCCGCACGGGAAGAGGCTGAAAAAGGTAAACTGCGTGGTGTGCCACAGCAAAGGGACGACCTTCGACAAGGGGCCTGCCATTGAATATCTCGTCTATCGCGACAGCGTGCATGGGCGGGAGATGCAGAAAGGCAATCCGAAGGCGCCTGATTGCGCCACCTGCCATGGCAGCCACGATGTGTTGAGCCATATCGACATAAGATCGCGGGGATACCGGCTCAATATCCCTGACAAGATGTGCGGCAGGTGTCATGGACAAGCACTCGCAGCCTACAGGAAAAGCGTCCACGGACGGTTCAGCGGTAAGGGGGACATCAACCCCCCTATCTGCACGGATTGCCACACGGAACACGGTATCAGAAGAACGATCGATCCGTTCTCCACGGTGTACGCCACCAATGTCGTCGCCATGTGCGTCAAATGTCATGGTGATTTCAGCGTCATGAAACGGTACGGCAAGAAGACGGAAGAGGTGGAGACCTACTATGCAAGCTTCCATGGCGTGGCGACCAAATTCGGAGAGAAGAATATTGCCCACTGCGTGAGCTGTCACGGATACCACGAGATCAAGCCGAGGGATGACGTAACCTCGTCGATCAACCCGGCCAATCTCCCGCGCACGTGCGGCCGGCCGAAGTGCCATCCGGGAGCCACCTCGAATTTTGCGAAAGGCAATGTGCACGTGAACCCGAAGAGCAGGGACTCGGGCGTCATCTTCTACGTTGCTTTCGGATTCAAGTGGCTTACCATTACGGTGCTCCTCGTACTCTTTGTCCACATCTTTCTCGATTTTGCGAGGAAGCTTCAAGAGAAAAAAAAGAAAAGGATTTGATGTAGCGAACGATGAAGGAAGAAACGAGACAATGGCGAATTGAAGCCCTGGAGAGGCTCCAGAGGGAGCTCGAGGAGGAACTTCGGGAAGCAATCCCGGTCCCCTTGACGCCGCAAGACTCCACCCGCATTCGAGAGGTCATTCGTCGAGAGATAGGGGAGAGGATCAACCTCCGGTTCCAGGAGCTAAAGAGGGAACTCCGCGAAGAGCTGGTGTTGGAAAAAAAGAAGGATCTTAAGGAGGCCATCGAGGGGGGCGAAATGTTTTATAGGTTCTGCGGCAACGTCAGAGCCCAGCATTTTGTCCTTGCCGTAAGCATGGTCCTCCTTATCCTTTCGGGCCTGCCTGTACGATTCCACGATTCTGCGATTTTCAAGTTCGTTATCTTTCTCTTCGGCGGCATCCATAACTCGACATTCCTTCACCGGGTCGGGGCGGCCGGCCTCATGATCGTCTGCCTTTGGCACGTGGTCTGGCTCGCCTTTACGAGAGAAGGGCGGAGGGATTTTCTCGCCTTGCTGCCGGGGCCCAAAGATGCGATCGATGTGATCCAGAACATCAAGTATTTTCTGCGTTTGAGCAATGAAAAGGCCATGTTCGACCGGTTCAGCTACATCGAGAAGTTCGATTACTGGGCCGTGTACTGGGGCGTCGTTGTCATGGTCGGTTCGGGCCTTCTTTTGTGGTTCCAGGACATAACCCTCCGTTTTTTCCCGAAATTTGTCCTGGATATCGCACAAGAGATGCACAGGGACGAGGCCCTCCTCGCGACCCTTGCCATCGTGATCTGGCACATGTATAACGCCCATCTGAATCCCCACAAATTCCCCGGGTCGCTGGTGATCTGGAACGGGCTTATCACAAGGGAAGAACTCATGGAAGAACATCCTCTCGAATTCGAGAAGCAGTTGAAGGCGCGAGAAAAAGAGCGTGGGCGTACGTAATCTCGTAAGGCGCCGCAGGGGCCTGCTCCTCTCCATCGGGATCGTCGCCGTGGCCGGCTACGTCGGCGTCAATCTCCTTGCCTACAGCCTTACCTACAAGCCCGAGGCCTGCCTCGTGTGCCACATCATGAAGCCCTACTACGACAATTGGAAGGCTTCGAGCCACAACAAGATCGCGTGCATCGACTGCCACCCCTACCGCCCTTCGACGATCGTCCAATCATCCCTTCGCTACTTCGCCGGCAGTTACAGCCTTCCCCTCAAGTCGAGGGTCGAGGACAAAGAGTGCAACGTGTGCCATGCCCCCGAATCCGTGAAAGTCGTCAATTTCAGGGGCACCCCTTTCAATCATCTCGAGCACGTGCAAAAGGCGAAGAGGGGTAAGATACTTCACTGCACAAGCTGCCACTATTCCCTGGTGCAGACAAAAAGTCACATGGATGTCGATGAAGACGTGTGCGCTTTATGCCATTTTTATACCGCGCCGCCTCAGTACAACCAGAATTGCATCGTCTGTCATGGGGAGCGGAGAAAGCCGGTGAAAATAGGTGAAGTCGATTTCTCGCACGAATCGTTCCTCAAGACAGGCGCCCGCTGCGTCGAATGCCACAGCCGGACCGTGACCGGGCAGGGGGAGCCTCTCGAGGAGCGGTGCGGTGTGTGCCATGTGGAGAGGCAGGCAGAAGGCAGGGACACGGCCAGAGTTCACGAGATCCACATATCGCAAAACTATGTCAACTGCTTCAGTTGCCATGCCAGGATAGCGCACGGCAAGGAGACCGTCCATTTCTCGGGGACCATCGATCTCTCGTGCAACCAGTGCCATGCCTCTTCCCATGCCCCCGCAAGGGATATGTATATGGGCATAGGCTCTTTAGGGGTTCAGGACGCGCCGTCGCCCATGTACGGCTCCAGGGTCGGCTGCACCGCTTGCCATACCCTCGAGAAAAGCATAGGGGGGAAGCAGGTGCTCTCCAGAACCTGGGAGGCGAAGAAAAAATCGTGCGTTCTCTGCCACAAACCGGGGTATGAGCGGATGGCCGAAGACTGGAAGAAGGGTATGGGCGCCTTCACGGAAGGGCTTTCAAGCCTGATGGACCGGTACGGAAAGGTGCTGGAGCAGCGTAAAGCCCCGGCAAGCCTCCTCAATGCCTACGACGCAATGGGGCATGATCTTCAGTTCCTGAAAGAGGGGAGGGGTGAGCACAATATCCGTTATGCCTTTGAAATCGGGCGGACTATCGTTGCCGGCGTCCTGGGGGGATACAAGAAGCTGGGGGTGGCGGAGAAGGTGAGTATTCCTGAGTTTGTGGCGAAGCCGGACGGATACTGCCTGTTCTGCCATGCCACGTATCGGCCGGAAAAGGAGATTTCCCTCAAGGAGCTCAACGCCAAGTTCGACCACGCGATGCATGTGGAAATGGGCACGGAATGCACGAAATGCCACGAGCCCAAGCAGCACCGGCTGGGGAGTCTGAACAAGGCGGCATGCAACGAGTGCCACAAGGGTATGGCCTTATAGGGCCGATTATGCCGGCTCTCGCCGACGAGAATGTGGGTTCATCCGAATCCCCGAAGGCTAGGAAGAGCCGTAACTGTGGAGCCCGGAGAGGACGAAATTTACGCCGATATAGGTAAAGATTACGCTGAGAAAACCGACGATGGAGAGCAAGGCTAGCCTGCGCCCCTTCCATCCCCTGGTGAAGCGCGCATGGAGGAAGAGGGCATAGACGATCCAGGTGATGAGAGACCAGGTTTCCTTTGGGTCCCAGCTCCAGTAGGCTCCCCAGGCGTAGTTCGCCCAGACCGCCCCCGTGAGGATGCCTGCGGTGAGCATGGGGAATCCCACCATGATGCTCTGATAATTCATCTCCTCCAGCTTCTCCCCGGCCGGCATGCCCTTCAACCTGAACAGGTAGAAGAGGCCGCACAGAAAGGAGATGGCGAAGGCGGCATACGCGATGAAACAGGCGAAGACGTGGACGTGGAGCCAGTTACTCTGGAGGGCGGGGATGAGGGGTTCAATCTTTCTGTCCACCGCGGGTGACAGGGAAGCGTAACCCATGCAAAAGAGGGCAATGAGCGAGGCGAAACCGGTGATGATGGGCACACTCAGCTTCTTCTTCAGCAATATCACTGTGAGTGAGATACACCACGCATAAAAAATGAGGGATTCGTAGAAGTTGGATAAAGGGGCATGGCCTGGGCCTTGCGGGTAGGGTAGGGATAACACTCCATTCCAGGTCCAGGGTGAGTACGATTCGATCCACCGTGTGATAATCCCGACGGTATGGAGACCGAACGTGACATAGAGGAATATCCAGGCGGCCTTGAGAAAGCTTTCCTTTTTTGTCGCAAAGTAGAGGAGATGGATGAGAAAGAGACAGAGATAGAAGAGCGTCACAACCCCGAGTATCTTGTTATTTAATGCCATTCGCCTTTTCCCTCCACTTCTCGAATTCCTCCCTGAAAACCTCCTTGTTTCTTGGAGACGTTCCCGCCACGAGCACGCCCTCGGATGTCTGGAGCAGGTAGATCCGTCTGTAGTATACGAAGAAATTGATATAGAGGCCAAAGAGGATCAGGGCAAATCCTGTCCAGACGACCCATATGCCGGGGTCGTGAGAGACCTCTAGCCCTGTATAGAACTCCTTGGCGATATCATCGAGCCTCACGGTGACCCCCCCGACCTCTTTCTCCCTCAGGGCAGGAACTGCCTTCACGAACCAGACCGTCCGCGTCTCGTTTCCCTCCAGATAGGCGATCTGGACCCCCGGGCCCCAGTTGTGGATGGAGGGCTCAAACTTGGTTGCCATCATCACGAGGGCCCCGTCTCTGTACGTACCGCCCTGGGAGAGCCTCACTTCTTTTCCGCCTACGTTAAAAAGAAATACGGGATCACTCCCGTAAGTCGCCTGATAAATGCTCGCGCCCTTGTAAGAGAGAGGATGGTTGACCCGCACGTCGGCCTTCTCGACGTCCTTCCCCCGGTCCACTATATCGATCCTGCTCATATAATCCTTCGGCGCTCCGTCCGGATAGAAGCTCACCTGAAAGTCTTCAAGCCTGATCCCGAATCCTAAGGGTATGGGGGTCCCCTTGGCGTCCCTTGCGATGATCGTGTCTTTCGTCTCTCCTTTGCCCAGGGTCACAAAGCCTCGGTAGCCAAACATGACTCCCAAAAGACTGCCGATGAGGATGATGATGATGCTCCCGTGGATTACATAGACGCCATAACGAGAGATGGATCCCCTGTCGATAATTTTACCCCTATCGTCATGGGCAGCTTGCCTGTATCCCTTGAACAGGCTTACCATCTCCTCGACTCTTCTTTCCTTAAGGATAAAACTGTTGGGCCATGCCCTGAGCGCCTTTTCATTCGGGATCCTGTCCTCCCTGGGGTTCTTGAGCAAACGGCTAAACCTCTCGATGCTGCAGAGGAACAGGTTTACTACAAAGAGCCCTGTGAGAAAAAGGAACCAGGAAGAGTGGAATACGTCCGTGAGGCCGAGGAACCTGAAAATGGCGTACGTACTCTCCGAGTACCTGGACAGGTATTCCCGCGCGGGCGCCTGCTGCGGCAGGAGCGTGCCGATGACGCACGCCACGGCGGTGAAGGAAAGCACAAGGATGGCGAGCCGCACGGAAGACAGGAATTTGTAAGTAGCGCCTACTCCGGAGGACCGGGGAGGGGTTTCCCCCTCCGCCGCATTACTTCTTGTGGCACTCATTACTTCTTGTGGCACTCAAGACACTTCGTAGGTGCCGCCGTCCCCTTGGCCGCCATTTCTTTGTGGCACGTCTGGCACCGGGTATGGAAGGCGTCCTTTGCCGCAGGTGTGCCGTCTTTTGCAGCGCTTCCATGGCAGGTGGTACAGGCCTTAGGGCTCTGGGCATCCTTGTGGTGGCACTTCGCGCAGTCGATCTTCAGCTTATCCACGTGGGTGGCATGGGCGAACGTGACCGGCGCCATTTTTGCCCCGTCCAGCTTGATCGTCACCGGTCCCGTCGGATGGTCGGCGGCATAGACGGCGGGTGAAACAAGAAAGAGCAGCGATAGACAAAACAACAATGCGTAAGGAATGAATCTGTCTTTCATAGGCTTATCTCCCTGTAAGTTGAAGTTGTAAGTTTGTAGTATCATACGGCAGGGACGGTAAGTCAAGAAAATGGTGTCCCTCCCCGTTCCGCTCGTCATTCTTGGCCTATCGGCGCACCCTGTCGACATGGCATTTCTCGCAATCATAGAGCGGAAAAGCGACACGACCGTGGCACAGACCGCAGTATTCCCCCTCGAATACCTGGAACATCGAGTATCTTACGGCGCCCTTTTTGACACTCGGGAAGATGTCCGGGTGACAAACCTCGCAGCCGTTCCATAGAGCGTGCTTCTTGTGAGAAAAGACGATGTCCGGCATCCAGCCCCTCGATGTGATGGAAAAATCATCCTGAGCGCTCATGGGCGGGCGCCTTACGGATAGACCGGGAACGGAATCGGCGGGCTTAATGAGTCCCAGCGCCTCGGCCTTCTCCCAGTCGACGAGCGTTCCCGCGCCTTGCTTCGGAAGGTTCTTGGTAAAGGAGACATAGTCATGCTTCCCTCGAATCTCACTGCCGACAGAGTGGCAGCGCAGGCATTCCTTGTTTTTTTTAGAAGTCGGGTCGGTCGAGCAGGCCGGGAAGACCTTCTCTCCGCCGTCGGTAACCCGTCCGTTATGGCACGATCCGCAGTAGAATCCCTTCATGTTCGTATCGGCCCTGATTTTCGTACCCTTTGCCTCCATGGCGAAGCCGATGTCCACGTGGCAGACCCTGCAGGTGAACTTCGACCGGTGGAGCCAGTGATCGAACCTCACCGGGGCGAGTCCCGCCTGAGGAGAGAAATTGTCCGTGATTACCATCCCGTAATCGGCTGGTGTTGGCAGGCTTCTCGCAGACGCGGCGCCTGCAAGAACCAGGACCGAAGAGATCCCGACTAACGCCCGCGGGACCCTTCTCATCGATTTGGCATCCTTTCCTTTTCCCCGGTCACCCTTACCCCCGCCATTGAACGGGCCTCGTATGACATCGCTGGCAATCGAGCAAGGGAAAGGCCACATTCCTGTGGCACACCCCGCAATACTTGCCTTCGAATATCTCCTCCATCGAGTACTTGGTCGTCCCTTTCTTCACCCCCAGGAATATCTCCGGATGGCATAGCTCGCACCCGTTCCATACGGTATGTTTCTTATGAGAAAAGATGATAGTCGGCATGTTCTCGAGTTTGGCATCCAGGACAAAGTCCTTCTCCAGCGGAAGAGACTTCCTTTGTATCGACACCCCTTGCAGAAAATCGACAGGCCTGACATAGCCTTCGGTCTCCGTCTTCTCCCAATCTATTCCGTTCCCAAATCGCTCTTTTGGAAACCGTTGGGTGAACTCGGCAAAATCATATTTTTTTCTGACTTCTTTCCCGAAGGAGTGGCAGCGGTTACATCCGTCGAGGTCGCTGTGAGAAGACTTTTTCACACAGGAGGCAAATACGACTTGTCCCTCCGAAAGCATCTTCCCGTTATGGCAGGCTCCACAGTAATACCCGGCAATGTTGTTCGACGCCTTAATACTTGTGAGACCGGCTTTCATGGCAAAGCCGATGTCTACGTGGCAGACTCTGCAGGTGAACTTCGACCGGTGGAGCCAGTGGTCGAAAACCACAGGAGAGAGACCCGCCTTTTCAGAGTAGTTGTTGAGGACGACCCGGCCGAACTCATAGGGCAAGGGCCTCTTCTTCTTGAGGCCCGTCTGCGCCGTTGCCACCCCCACCGCCACCAGGACGACGACCATCGCGAGAAGGGCTTTCTTCATCCGTGATCTCCTTATGCGGGGGCCGGTCATAAAATCTCGACAGAAGGTGCTGCGTCCCGACCATTCCCCCGTGCTTCAGGCCGGACCCCTTCCTTGGGCATGTACGCAGTCCACGAGGAACTCCACGTTTTCAACGGGCGTGCCGGGCAAGATTCCATGTCCCAGATTGAAGATGTGTCCGTTGACGCCTCTGACGCGGCCGATAATATCCTGCACCTGCCTCTCGATATGGTCGTGGGATACGAAAAGGGCGGTAGGGTCGAGGTTGCCCTGGATTGCGCAGTTCTTGCCGAGATGGTCCCATGCCTCATCGATCGGGACCCGCCAGTCCAGGCCGACCACGTCGCCGCCCGCCTCGTGCATCAGGGGGAGGAGGTGAAAAGTGTCGACGCCGAAATGTATGCTGGGGACAGACCGGTCAAGGGAGGCAAAGAGCCTCTTCATGTGGGGCAATACGTACTCCCGGTAATCCTGGGTCGAAAGGATCCCGATCCAACTGTCGAACACCTGTACAACCTGGGCCCCATGTCTTATCTGGGCGTCTAGATATTGAACGGCCATGTCCGTCAGCTTGTCCATGAGAAGATGAAAGACGGGGGTCCCTGTGTGCATGAGCGTCTTGGTTGATTGAAAGTGTTTCGACCCGCCCCCCTCTACGAGATAACTCGCAAGCGTGAAAGGGGCGCCGGAAAAACCGATGAGCGGGACCACGTTGTCGAGCTCGGTTTTGGCCTGTTCGATGGCCTTCAACACGTACGGGAGATCCTCTTCGATATCGAGGGCCTTCAGCCTGTCCACGTCTTCCCTTGAGCGCACGGGCTTTTCGATGACGGGCCCGCCCGCGTCGCTGAATATGAGGGCGGCGCCCATTTTCTCAAGGGGCAGAAGGATGTCGGAGAAAATGATGGCAGCATCGAGGTCAAAGCGCCTGATCGGCTGAAGGGTAATCTCGACGGCAAGCTCAGGCGTCTTGCACATCTCCAGGAAGCTGTGCCTTGCACGAATCTGCCTGTACGCTTCCATGTACCTCCCCGCCTGCCTCATGAGCCAGATAGGGGTGCAGTCCACGGGCTCCCGTCTGCATGCCTTTAGGAAACGATCGTGTCTAGCCATTATTCAACCGAGTAAGTATACCCGAAAAAGGCCTATCGTTCCAGAGCATTCACAATACCTCTATGATGGACATGAGTCGCCGTCAAACGCTTTGGCCCGCAGGTATTCCTGTTTCCTTCGGGCTTGTACCAGCGCTTAAGAAACAGCATATATATCGAATAACCGGCAGAATCAAGGGCGGTGCTGCTTTTGCGGTTTGTGCCCACGGCAGGTTCCATGGTACAATAGCGGGAGAACTGACTCGATGGATTTAAGGTATAAGCTCGACGACACGCCGCCATTTGGCGAATTCGTCCTCTTCGGTCTTCAGTGGCTCGCCATATCCGTACCCGGGATCATTGTCATCGGGAAGGTCGTCGGCGGCCTCCACGTTACGGACCCGTCCGCCCAGATCAGCTACCTGCAGAAGCTGGCGTTCGTCATCGGGATCGTCCTTGTTTCACAGGTGCTCTTGGGCCATCGCCTCCCGTTGATTATCGGCCCTTCGACCGTGCTTCTCGTGGGGATGATAGCGAGTGCCGGCTTCGATCCCGCAACAATGTACGCCTCGATCATGATAGGGGGCGGTCTCCTCTTCCTGACCGCTGTCACCGGTCTTTTCGGGCGTCTTCAGAAGCTGTTCACCTTTCGGGTCGTGGCGGTAGTGCTCCTGCTGATCGCGTTTACGCTGATGCCTACCGTCCTTGGTCTGCTTATCCCCCCTGGACCCGTTCTGCCGCATCAGAGCATGTCCTTTGCCTTCCTGCTCATACTGTGTATGTTTGTCAGCCAGCGGTACCTGCCTCCGGTATGGAAATCGGCCATAATCTTCTTTGCCATGATCGCAGGCACGTGTGCCTGGGTGATCATTTTTCCTTCTTCCAGCCTCCATGCCACGCCTCGCGGCCTGCCGGTTTTGTCAGGTTTCTTCTATGATTTTACGACGAGTTTTTCTGTCGCGCCGGGCGTGATCGTCTCTTTTCTCTTCTGTTTCCTGGGGCTTTCCATAAACGATCTCGGCTCGATCGAATCCGTATCCGTCCTTCTGAAACTCCCCGACATGCGGCAGAGGGTGAACCGGGGCATCAGTCTTACGGGCCTTGCCAATGTGGCTTCAGGGTTCTTTGGCGTTATCGGCCCGGTCAATTTTTCCTTGAGCCCCGGCGTGATACTGTCGACAGGCTGTGCCTCCAGGTTCACTCTCGTGCTTACGGGGGTTCTGCTGGTCCTCCTTGCTTTTTCACCGGCAGTTTTGGGTCTTGTGGAAAGTGTGCCTCCCGTCGTCATGGGCTGCGTCCTTACGTATCTCCTCACATTCCAGATAGCGGCCGGGTTCGCAACTATCGGTCAGGAGGAGAAGGGTTTTCGTCTCGAGAGCGGGATAGTTGTGGGCCTCCCCGTGCTTATGGGGACCGCCGTAAGTATGCTGCCTGCGCGTATCCTGGGGACCTTCCCCCCCGTCCTTCGCCCCGTGATCGGAAACGGGTTTGTCATCGGCGTACTGGTGGCGTTTATTCTTGAGCATGTGGTTTACAAAGAGAGAAAGGGACGTGCCTTTCAGGAATAATAGGTCTTATAAGTCCTATACGACCTATCTTTAAATAAGGAAAGCATGGCAAGTCAAAAGGATTACTACCAGATACTGGGTGTTGAGAAGACCGCCGGTCAGCAGGAAATCAAGGAGGCTTATCGCAGGCTCGCTTTTCAGTATCATCCGGATAGGAACAGGGGTGAGGCGGCGGCCGTCGAAAAGATGAAGGAGATAAACGAGGCGTATGCCGTCCTTTCAGACCCGGAAAAGCGGAACAGATACGACCTGATGCAGCAGCAGTACGGCATTGGGGCGCACGACCGGTTCAGGCAGAGTTATTCGGAGCAGGATATCTTCAGGGGCTCCGACATCAGTCAAATCTTCGAGGAGATGGCGAAGACATTCGGGTTCAGGGGCTTCGAGGAGGTCTTTCGCGACCTCCCCGGCCGGTATCGGACAACAGAGTTTCGCGGCCCCGGCATGTTCGGCAGGGTTATTGTGTTTGGTCCCGGTTTTCGCGGCCGCGGTCGGGCGTCCCGGCCGGAGAGTTCCGGGCAGTCGGGTATCATCGCGAGGATGGTGAGCCGGCTCGGCCGGTATGCGCTCGGGAAGGTGCTGGGAAACATCGGGCCCGGCGGGAAAGACATCTACGGCACTCTCACGCTGGACGAGTATGAGGCAATGCAGGGCGGAAAGATCGTCTACCTCGATGAAAGAAGGTCGAGGCAGTTGAAGATTACTATTCCTCCCGGCATAAAAAAGGGCCAAGTGGTCCGGTTGAGAGGGATGGGAGGAAGGGGGGGTGCGGAAGGCGACCTCTACCTCAGGGTTGAGATCAGGCGGTCTGTGGTGAAAAAGGTCAGGGAATTCCTGAAACTATAACCGAAAGGATAGAATTCGACAGGGGGATAATTATTTTTGCAAAAAGCTTTAAGCCTTTCGGAAACCTTCCGATAATATAGCCAGCAACAAAGGACGTAAGGATTGATCATGGCATCTTTGTTCCATCACACCATCCTTTAACCTCACCTCACCCAACCCGCCTCCTGGCAGTCTCGCCCTTAAACCGGGCGGGACTGCCACTCACCTCACGCCTTATCGGCTGCCTCCGGCAGCTCACGAGCTCACGCGGCCCCGCCCGCTTCCGGTCCGGCCGATTTTTATTGTGGCATTATTGCAGGAAAGTCACATAAAATAAACGCAGCAAAACAGTAACAGGAGAAGGAGAGTACATACAGCCATGCCCAGACATAATTTTCTCACATTCCTTCTATCCGCCGTCATCGTCACGCTCTCTGTTGTTTTTCCGAGCCCGGCGTTCTGTCGGCTGAATCTACCCGAGCTTGAGGGGCACACGGTGATCGAAGGTCGGGATCACCGGATGCTGAAGGATTTTTTTGCGCGCTTTCAGCAGGAGGATATACAACGGTCGCCCGGCGGTGAGGTGAAGCGGATACTGCTCGAGGCCTTGCCTGAAGCCTATAAAAATGGGTGCACCGACATGGTAGCTCACTGGGGGGCCGCAGCCGACGGGACAGAAGCGTTGTCGGTGAAGGTGCTGCACGTGGAGGGGGGGGATCAGGAAAGGTCCGTCCGGGCGCTCCTCGCGTATGCATGTTTTTCAAGAGCAAAAGAATACGTCAATCATTTCCGGGACGAGCGGCTCGCTGCACTTATCGTTGACCGCAACGCGTCCCGCCTCTCGATGATGCCCGACGACGGGGATTGCGAGAACTGTCAGGCCTTGACCAGGATACTGCCGGAAAAGGAGATCCATATAGGCGGGAAATGCGTGGTCGGCCTCAGCGTTCTCAAGACGAGTGAAAATCCGTGCTGCACCCTGTCAGCGGCAACGAAGGAAGAGAGAGTCAATTTTTATCTGATGCAAGACAACGGGATAAAGCCGGCAGGGTCGGTTTTGAAAGGGCGCGAAGAGTACGCCGGTACGAACGGCGCGAATAAGGAGAGGACCGTCTACGGCGCAAGCATCATCTTTAAGAAAGACATGAAGGGCAACATCATCGGCATTCTTTCACCTTACACCGTGGTAAAGAACGCCAGACGAAGCGGGAAGGGGATGGTGCGCTATTACTGGAATAGCGAAAAAGAAGAGTTTATGAAGGAGCAGGCGCCGGATAAGATGGCCCCCCAATGACGGCGAGGCGCGGCGCAGCCATTCATGACGGAGAAACATGGTGGACTAACAACGCTCGCTCGTCATATAATTGCGTGCCTATGGCTATCAAAAAATCGACCCGTTTCCAGACCATCGGTTTTGCCGCAGGCCTTCTCGGCGGTTTATTCGGGGGTCTTGTGGGTGTTGGGGGCGGCATCGTGATGATACCGCTCATGACCGCGGCAGCGGGAATGAGTCAACATAAGGCTCATGGCACGAGTCTTGTTGCAATTGTGTTTACCGGCGGAGTGGGGGCGGCCGTCTACTTCTTCCACGGCGCAGTTGACTGGAGGGTCTCCCTCGTGCTTGCGGCGAGTGCGATTGTAACCGCCCGCTTCGGCGCCCTCTACGCCCATTCCTTGTCGGAAAAGAAGCTGAAAAGGGGTTTCGGCGCTTTCCTGATATTTGTCGCCGTCATCATGCTCGTGAAAGGATATCTCCTGCACATAACTTTTGCGCTTGCTTTCCGGCCCAAAATGGCAGCTCTCCTCTTTACCGGGGTGTTTACCGGTTTCATTTCCGGCATGATGGGGGTGGGCGGCGGGGTCATCATGGTCCCTCCCATGGTGATGCTCGTCGGCATGAGCCAGCACATGGCCCAGGGTACTTCTCTTCTCGCCATGGTTCCCATCGGGTTAACCGGCGCCCTCACGCACTACACGCTGGGTAACGTGCACATGCACGTTGCAGGCGGTCTTGTCGCCGGGGCAATAATCGGCGGGTATCTGGGCGGGACCGTAGCCAATATACTCCCCGAAACCTATCTGTTGCTGCTCTTTCTCCTCATGACCGTCTGGATGGGGATAAGATATTTGAGGGGCTAAAACCTGTGGGTGGATCAAGTTTTCCTTGATAAAGACGTTGTTTTGTGTCAAAAATTAGTGTTGTGGACGCCGTCGACCCTTTGCGGATGTCGAGGAGGCGTTCTTTTTCATTTCATGGAGGGACTATGCGTGTTGTCATAACCGTTTCGGTGATTCTATGCGTTCTCGGCTTCTTCCGTGCGGCTATGCCGGCCGATATGACGGGCGAGAAGAGAACCGCAGCGGTGGTGACGGCTGATGCAGTCTGGAATACCGATAAACAGACAGTGCTGGCGGCAAAGCAGCGATGTGCCGACACAGGCGGCAGGGAACTGGAAGAGTGTTTTGCGTACGCCATGCAAGGCTTCGGGGCGTCGCCGGAAGCGGCCGTATTTACGAGGTCGTTCGGCGGTGGAGCATTCGTGCGCAGATTCCGGGAGACGGGACGGATCGATATCGCCTATATCGTTTATCCCTTCAGGGCCAACGAGCCCCATGGGATTCTGCTGGTGAACGGGGAGCCTCCCATCGTTGACGTGGACGATATCGCGCTGCTGCCGAAGGAGGCGATGGAACAGGACAGGACCTATGCGGCCATCAGGAAAGGCTACCCGAGGGTGACCCTGTGGCCGGGGGACAGGTCGTCCAGACAAATGCTTCTCGTCGAGGCCTTGCCGGGCGGAGGTCAGGCTTTTGTCGTACCATATACCCTCCGCAATTTCTGCCATGCCTGCGAGGTCCTGGGTTCGGCTTTCTTCTCGTTTGATTTCGATAAAGGGGGGAAGCTGGTCGGAATCCGTTTCCTGCGGGTCGAGCTGCCACAAAAAAAGCCTCCGAAAAATGAGGCGCGGAAGGAGAGCGAGCAGATCAGCTTCGTGGTAATGGCGGAGGAAGGAAAGGAATTTACCGTAAGGCTCAACTCGAACAGGACCACCGGCTGCCAATGGCGGCCGGTAGGCCCTCTTGAAGAACATATTGTCAAGCCCGTAAGATGCGAGTATATACCATTTGAAGGGGCTTTGCCCGGCGGCGGCGAGGAGATATGGACGTTCCTTGCGGCGGGCAGGGGAAGCACGGAAATTACGATGGAATATGTCCGTCCGTGGGAGAAAACGCATTTCCCGGTGAAAACGGCTACGATCAAGGTTTCCGTCCGCCCGGCGTCAACCCGATAAATAAGCGCGACTAACACCCCTTCTCTTCCCTTAGCCGGCCCCACCATGGCAGGAGAAAGTCGTGACATCCCGGTTGTTCCCCCTTACATTTAAAATGCAGGCACACTACAGGGCTTGGAACGGCCGTCAGCGCGCGATGATTGCCGGGCACGATGGACGCGTGGTTTCCACAGGTATTTCCTTATGCCGAAGCAGAGTGCGGGGTTGCTCATGTACCGGCGCCGGCAGGGCGCAGCCCAGGTGTTGCTCGTGCATCCAGGCGGCCCCTACTGGGCGAAGAAAGACACGGGTGCATGGACAATCCCGAAAGGTGAGATCGAGCAGGGTGAAGACGCCCTTGCCGCTGCCAGGCGAGAGTTCGAGGAGGAGACCGGGTTCCGCCCCGAAGGTGACTTTCGTCCGTTGAATCCGGTCTCCCTGAAGAGTCGCAAGACCGTTTATGCGTGGGCATTTGAGGGCGATTGTGACCCAGGCGCCTTGAGAAGCATCACCTTCGCAATGGAATGGCCTCCCCATTCGGGCAAAGAGCAGGAGTTTCCCGAAGTGGACAGGGCCGAATGGCTGAGCCTGGAGGAGGCAAAGGAAAAGATTCAGGCCGGCCAGATGGGATTCATTGAAGAGTTTGAGCGAATCATATCCGAAGAAGAGAAGGGTGCGTGATGGAGCGTCTTGTCTTCCAGGGAACAGGCGGCTAGGGCAGTGGAGAAGTGACAGGGGCGAATCATCGGCTTTCCCGGATCAGTTTTTCGATTATAGGCCGGTCCGCCGCGGGAAACGCATATGAGTGAAGGTCCTCCGCGGGCACCCATCTTATTTCTTTGTGGTCGTGCAGGCAAAGCTCGCCTCCGATGATCTTTGCCTTATAGGCCAGCAGCTCTATCGCGGCATGGCCGTACGCGTGCTTACTCGACAAGAAAAAGTCTCCGATCGCAGCCTCGACATCGAGCTCTTCACGGAGCTCCCTTTTCAGACATTCCTCAGGGGTTTCAGCGGCTTCCACCTTCCCGCCGGGGAACTCCCACATATCGGCGAAGGGGCCTGCCTTTCTCCTGCCTATCAGGATGTATCCGCCTTTCTCGATGATGGCGGCCGTAACCTTTATATAGTCCATGAACCCCGATAAGGAATCTACGCCATTCTCACTGAGTAGTCCAGCCATAATTGCAGTGCGCCGACACAGGTCTCAACGGACCACTCCTTTTAATAATCTTGAAAACGCACCCTTCCCGGCATAGAGGATTGCATTTTCGCAAAAAGTTCATAAATTACTTCTATATGGTCAAGGGAGAATTGGGAATCGGGAGGCCGGGCATCGGCCTGGGAGAACGGCGAAGCCTGGTTTTGAGGTTTTTTGCCGCTGTCGGCAGGCGAGTCCTGGTGATGTTGGGCGACTTCGGCGCGATCTTCATCTTCTTCGTGATCTCACTGGGCGGCATTTTCTCCAGAAAGCAATTAACTGAGATGGCATGGCAGCTCTACTACGTGAGCGCTACATCGACCGGCATCGTGATCCTGGTCGGCCTGTTTACGGGAATGGTGCTGGGACTCCAGTTGTTTTATACGCTGGTGCAGTTTGGCTCCGCAAATGTTCTCGGCACTGCCGTAGCGCTTTCGCTGGTCCGCGAGCTCGGGCCCGTCCTGACGGCAGTCATGGTGGCTGCCCGGGCCGGCTCCGGTATGGCGGCAGAGATAGGGATTCTTCGTATATCGGAACAGATCGACGCCCTCGACACCATGGGCATAGACCCGGTCCGGTATCTCGTCAGTCCACGGCTGGCCGCATCGGTCATCGGCATGCCCATTCTCACCGCTTTTTTTGACCTTGTCGGAATTATCGGCGGGTACCTGACGGGTGTTCTCCTCTTAGGCGCGGATGCAGGCGCTTACTTCTATCGCGTGCAGTCATCGGTGACGTTTGAAGATGTGCGGGGGGGATTTATCAAAGCGATTGTGTTCGGCGTTACCGTTTCGATGATCTGCTGCTTCGAGGGCTACTTTTGCCATATGCGGACCGAAAGCTCGGGGGCAAAGAACGTGGGTCTTGCAACCAGGGCCGCCGTCGTCCTTTCATGCACGATGATCCTCGTATCGGATTATGTCGTGACTTCCTTCTTGACGTGAAAGGAATGGCGAAAAATCCCCTCATCGAGTTCCGGAACGTGACGAAGCGGTTTGGCGAAAAAACGGTGCTTGACCGGGTCAACCTGAAGATATATGAAAACGAGATTACCACGATTATCGGTAAGAGCGGCACCGGCAAGACCGTGCTGCTGAAGCATATCATCGGCCTGCTGCAGCCTGACGAAGGGGTCATACTCTTTGTCGGCAAGCCGCTCGCCGAGATGACAAGAGGGGGATGGAGGGAATATAAGCGCCATATCAGCTATCTCTTTCAGCACAATGCGCTCTTCGATTCCATGACGCTTTTCGAGAACGTTGCGCTCCCGCTCGTTCAGACGACCTCATTAAGTAAAGAAGAAATAGAGGCAAAGGTAATGAGCCGGATAGAACAGACAGAGCTTACCGATGACAAAGACAAGTACCCTGCGGAGCTGTCTGGAGGCATGCAGAAAAGGGCGGCCCTTGCCCGCGCCCTCGTGACCGATCCGGGAATTGTGCTTTTCGATGAGCCGACCACCGGCCAGGACCCCATCCGAAAGAACGTGATTCTGAGTATGATTGCGCAGTACAGGAGGAGATTCGGCTTCACGGCAGTCCTGATCAGCCACGATATTCCGGACGTATTTTTCATTTCCGACCGCGTGGTTCTTCTCTGGGAGGGCACGGTCGGGTTCGAGGGCACCTACGAGGAGTTGACACGCTTGAGGCATCCCATGCTCGTGGAATTCCTGAACAGTCTTGAAGGTCTGCAGGACGAAATGACGGGCCTTCTCTCCAAAGAGGGCTTCCGGTCGTGCTATGCTTCGGTATTTTCTGATGAGGCTCTGGCGCCCGAAACATCGGCAATACTCTTTACCGTTGAATTCGATCTCCCCGAAGAGACCCTCAGGCCTGAGGCCCGTGCAGAGGTAATGAAGACCATCGGGGAGCATACGGCCCACCACTTCAGACCTCTCGGGGGGTTCTCCGCCCGGCGTGTTTTGGGGGAGATCCTCACCATACTGCCCCATACGAAAATCCGTGAGGCAGAGCAGCTCATGGATAACTACGCGGGGGAGCTGAAGGAGCAGGCCGTGATCGCCCTCGAAAACGTGGAGGAGCTGAAACGCGGAACCGGTCATCCCTTTGAGGTCCGCATAAAAGGGGGCGCCTCGGAGGTCTCCTTCAAGGACGATATCGACCAGATAGCCGGTAAGACCGGGGCCAGCCAGCGAGTAGTGGCCACCCTTACATTCGACGGCAGAGGGATCGGACAATGAAAAAATATTCGATGGAAACGATGGTCGGCATCTTTGTCGTGGCTGGTCTCATCTGTATCGGATATATGTCGGTCAGACTCGGCAAGGTATCCTTTTTTCACCAAAACACCTACACGCTGTATGCCCGCTTCACCTCTGCCGGCGGCTTAAGGGTGGGCAGTCCGGTCCAGGTGTTCGGCATTGAGGCGGGCAAGGTCACCTATCTCGGCATAGACAACGAGCGGCAGGCGGCCCTGGTGGCAGTGTCGCTCCGCAAGGACGTCAAGACCTACCGGGACGCGACGGCTGCGATAAAGACGATGGGACTCCTTGGGGACAATTACCTGAAGATCGATCCCGGGGGTGCTGAAGAACCCATGAAATCGGGAGACACGATCACGAACACGGTTCCGTTGCTTGACATCGAGGGACTCATAGGACAGTACATCTTCGGACAGGTGAAAACGAAAACCTCATCAGGCGACGAAACAGGGAGAAAAAAATGAGAAGGATACCTCTGACGGTGATTGTGTTGATCCTTCTATTTCCCATGGCTGCCCGGCCAGAGCAGCAGGATGCCCAGGCGACGGTGCAGGCACACGTGAACAACGTTCTTAAGGTGCTGCGCAATCCGGCGTTGAAGGGAGAAAAAGGAGAAAAGGAAAAGAAGGCGGAGATCATGGCCGAGGCCGAGAAGCTCTTCGATTTTGTGGAACTCTCGAAACGAACCCTCGGCCTTGACTGGAACCGGTTCAGCCTGGACCGGCGCAAGGAGTTCGTTAATCTTTATAAAGCGCTCCTCCTGGACACCTACGTCGATCGGATCACCGCATATACGAACGAAAAAGTGGAGTTTACCAACACGGTCCCCCTTAGTCGGAATACGGTCGAAGTTCGGAGCGAAGTGATTACCCAGAGCGGCCTGACACCTATCGATTATCGGGCGATGAATGAAAGCAGTCAATGGAAGGTCTACGATGTCGTCATCGAAGGGGTCAGCCTCATCGGCAACTACCGCAGCCAGTTCAGAGAGATCCTCATCAATCAGTCTCCGCAGGGGCTCCTCGACACCCTGAGAAAGAGGGCAGGGGGTAGGTCATGAGATGCGGAGGCCGATAACCGGCCATTTAGATGGGAAAGTGTGCAGATGCTTTGCGGACCATGAAGGTCAGTCGAATGAGCGCCTGGATACAAGCAAGCAGGCCTCCCTTTTTCATCGCGACCCTCATACCTCTCTTCGTCGGATGGGTCCTTGCAAGAAATGCCGGTCCCCATCCGGGCAGGTTCTTCCTGGTCGTGCTCGCCTCATTCATGGTGCACCTTGCCACGAATCTTGCGAACGATTATTTCGACTATCTGGAAGGGACCGATGCAGGAGAATCGATCGGCGGGTCACGGGTTATTCAGGAAGGAAAGCTGACTCCCGGAAGCCTGTTGAGAGCGATTACGGGGCTTTATGGGCTTGCCTGCCTTATCGCTTTTTATCTGATGGCCACCCTCCATCTCTTCATCATTCTGCCCCTCGTGCTTTTTGCCTTTTTCAGCAGTCTTTTCTATGTGGCGCCCCCGATCCGTTACGGGTATCGCGGCCTTGGGGAGGTGTTTGTCGGGATTAACATGGGTCCGCTGATGGTAGTAGGCACGTATTGGGTTATTGCGGGGCGCCCCGCGTGGATGCCTCTTTACGTATCGATCCCGATAGGCCTTATGGTTGCATCGATTCTCTACTATCAGAGTCTGCCGGACATGTTGACCGACGCGGAGGCAGGCAAGCATACGCTGGCCCTGAAGCTGGGGAAGAGAGGGGCTTACCTGGGACTCATCCTGTTCTTCGTCCTGATTTATGCATCGATTATGATTCTGCTCCTTTTCGGTTTTCTCTCCCGGATAGCCATGTTCTCTCTTTTTGGCATTCCCCTGCTCTTCAAATTGATGGCGCGTGTGAGGATGACGGACAACTGGGTTATGCTCGATCAGTACGGCAAATACGTGAGGATGATATATTTCATAAACGGTTGTGCGATCCTCGGCGCCCTGTTCTAGACCCGGCCGGGCGCTGCCGGGCACTTCTTCGTTACTGCACGGTTTTGTTTTTATTGTTGCAACGCTCTCTTCGAAGTGGTAATAGTGAGATAGACGGACCGGGGCTGGGTGAATGTATGTCTCAATCATCTTTCCTCATGGAGGTGCACATGACCGACACTATCGACGATGCCGAGATCGAGCTTCAATGCGAGAGCTGCGGCCGTAAAACGAAGAAAAGCATCGAATGGATCGAGGATCACGACGAGTTCGCATGCGACTGCGGGACCACGATACCCGTCGCCGCGAGCAAGTACCGCAAGGAACTCGCGAAGGCCGAGTCCGAGCGTGACGGATTCCAGGGCTTGATGGAAAAGCTTGGTAAATAAGGCCACGTTTTATTCTATTATAATGAACAGAAATTGATTATTTGTGGGAGGAGTAACAGATGACCTTTTTGAGACAATGCGCGCTCGGTCTGATACTGGTGCTCGGGCTGAGCCTTGCGGCATGCAGCGGCGTGGGATGCAAAAGCCATAAACCCCCCGTTTACCCCGACCCTGGGAAGTCAGTTGGAGAACCTCACAAAGGCGCACAAGAATAAAGCAGTTACTGAAGAAGAGTGCGCGAACCGGCCAAGGAGAAGTTACGTAACCGGGGAGGGGCTACGGGAGACCGATGGTTGAGAGACCATACGGCGCCCGTAGTCTACTCTACTGAAAGAGAGGTAGGGAGAGGGGTTAAGACCGCCGCGAGGGGAGAGAAAGTGATAATTCAATGGGCGCCCGACCGGCAGGAAGGGAAGGGTGCACAAACAAGCGCAAAAACGGTCGTTTTTTAGCATTTTTACTGCTTTTTACCCTCCTTTTACTCTTTTCAGCACGGATTGTTCACTCAGCGTCTCACCACCCCTTTCCTGATTCCCTTCTCTCGCAAGCCCTCCGGGAGGGGGGTTTACGATTGTGTACGAAAGTTTACGGTTTCAGGGGGGGGGGGT
>Ga0187864_10000192_pt1 | contig 70825 bp, 65 predicted proteins | sample June2016WEW_11_4_FD_132985 | JGI IMG/M metagenome (GOLD analysis project Ga0187864, IMG submission 132985) | Peatland microbial communities from SPRUCE experiment site at the Marcell Experimental Forest, Minnesota, USA - June2016WEW_11_40 | ecosystem: Environmental > Terrestrial > Soil >... | reverse complement strand
TCGCTCCTCGATAGAAGGTGAAAGGTGTTCACAACTTCACCTTACCCGGCGAGCGACGTTTTTTTTAGCTTTGGTTGCGGCTCTGCCGCGCTGTGCTCTTCGCGTCTTCGCGGTTGCATTTCCGTCAGCACACCATGAAGTGACAGCATCGCGCCCTCGGCCTACCATTGCTGCGGCGTGCGCTTGGTGAGCTATAATATTCTCGATGGCGGGGAAGGGCGGGCGGAGGCGCTGGCGGAAGTGATCGAGGCGCAGAGGCCGGATATCGTGGCGCTGGTGGAAGCGGACAGCGCGGCGGTCGTCGAGCGGATCGCGGGACGGCTCAAAATGGAATTCGTTATGGCCGCGGGACGCCGGCATGGCGCGGCCATCCTGGCGCGCTGGCCAATACTTGAATCCGTGAACCATTCCCTGCTGCACGAGGAGTTCAGCGATTGCGTGCTGGAGGCGACGCTTGGCGCGCCGCTCGGGGTGGAATGGACGTTGGCCGCGGTGCATTTGCATCCCCGGGCGCGGGTGGAGGACGAAGAGCGGCGGATTCGGGAGATTGACCGGATTCTGGAACTATTTGCGGTGCATCGAAAGGAAAATCGGCCGCATGTGCTGGCTGGGGATTTCAACGCGAACTCGCCGATCCAGACGATCGAGCCTGATAAATGCAAGCCGCGCACGCGGGAGGATATCGCGGCCAACGGCGGGGAACTGCCGCGCGCCGCGATTCAGAAACTGTTGGATGCGGGGTATATCGATTCCCTGCAGGCGTTGCACGGGAGCGCGGCGGGAAGAATGGGAAGCTTCACCACGCAACATCCCGGTCAGCGCGTGGACTACATTTTCACCCACGGCATAGGCCCGGAAAGATTGACCGAAGCGAGGATCGAGCAGGGTCGAGCGGCGGAATTTGCCAGCGATCATTTTCCGGTGATCGCGGAAATCGAATGAGCGGAGTGAAGGTCGTGAGTTGGCGTACGAGCACGGATTTATTGAAGCGGCGGCAGATCGCGCTGCATCTGGCGGCGAGGCTGGGGCGCGGCCGCGGCGGGATGCGGTGGCTGGACCAGGTCAACCCGCCGCCTCGGGCCAGGATCGCGCCGAATTTCGCGGGGTGGGAGGATCGGGAACTGTCGGCGGTTTGGATCGGTCACGCCACGGTGCTGCTGCGAGTCGGCGGAATGACGGTGCTGACCGATCCGGTGTTTGCCAATCGCATCGGATTGGGGCTGTGGCTGGCGACGCTCGGGCCGCGGCGGCATATCGCGGCGGCGGTGGCGGCGCGGCAACTCCCGAAAATCGATCTGATCATGATCTCCCATGCCCATTTCGATCATCTGGATCGGCAGAGTCTCGCGGCACTGGACAAGAAAACGGCGGTGGTGACGGCCGAGCACACGCGCGATCTGGTGTGGGATTTGGGTTTCCGCGACGTGAAAGAACTTCGCTGGGGCGAAGAGACGCGCTTCAACGGACTGGCGATCACGGCGCGAGAGGTGCGGCATTGGGGAGCGCGAACGTTTTTCGACCAGCATCGGGGTTACAACGCTTATCTTCTGGAAGGGAGTGGGGGACGCGTGCTGTTCGGCGGAGACACGGCGTATCAGGAACTGTTTAAGGATATCGCCCGGGTGGATTTGGCGATCATGGGGATCGGGGCATACGACCCGTACATTCATGCCCATGCGACGCCGGAGCAGGCCTGGACAATGGCCAATCACGTCCGGGCGGATTTTGTGTTGCCGGTGCATCACAGCACATTTCGCTTGAGCCATGAGCCGATGCACGAGCCGTTGGAGCGGATTTTGGCGGCGGCGGGAAAGGATGGAGCCAGAATCCCCGTTCGGGAACCGGGCGGGACCTGGACGGCTGATTGAGCGTGCGGGCGGGGCGTGACACATTCGGCAAGGCCTCTTCTTCCCCTCCCCTGGTACTCCGGGGGACGGTCAGGGTGGGGGTTTCGTGGGCCAATCGACGTTCGCCCCCCCACCCCAACCCTCCCCCCGAGTACAGGGGGAGGGGGAAATTCTTTGCGGGAGGTGTCACGCACCCGCGTATGGGCGGGGCAAAGCCCTATTGCGGCTGCCGTTATGGCACAGGCTTGGTCAAATCGCCGGTTTTCTGGGCAAAATGGGGGGATAAATCGGGCTTCTGCGGGGTCTTGTGCTATAGCTCGCGTATAATGTAGTCGAGCATTACAGGCGCGCACTATGAAAAGGCTCATTCTTCTCGCAGCCGTGATCTTTCTCGGGGGATCCTTGGCGATGGCTCAGCCGACGACGGTCCCGTCAGCGCCGCTTACCAGGGTGCTGATAGTTCCCTTCAAGCAAATCGGTGATGCCGGCAGCCAAGGTTGGGTCGGGGCGGCGATTCAGGAAAACCTGATCTCCAATGCGACGGCTTATCCCGGCGCGCAAGCGGTGGCGCTGAATCAACCGCTGGCCAATATGGATTCGGCCGACGCCGTGAAAGCCGCGAGGGACGCCGGCGCGTCGATCGTGGTGTTCGGCAGCTATCAGCTCTCGGACGAGCAATTGCGCGTGACCGGCCAGGCGATGGACGTGGGATCGGGACGCGTACTGGCGACGTTGCAAGTCACCGGGCCGGTCACCGACCTGTTCAAGATCGAGGACACGCTGGGAGGGCAGTTGGACGCGGCGCTTCCGCAGCCGCCGAGCAATCTTCCGCAGGTGACATACGGTCCCAGCGCGACGGCTGCGCCAAATGAAACTGACACGGCTGCCACCACGGCTGCCCCACAGGCATATCCCTACGCATCGCAGCCGTACGTAGACCCGCAGACGACGTACGTCTATCCGTCCGCCGGGTATTACGACTACGGTTATCCCTACTATTATCCGTACTATTATCCGTACCCGTCCATCTACCTCTACGGGGGATTTGGGCCCTATTACCATGGCGGATATCGTGGCGGATATCGTGGCGGATGGGGCCATGGATACGTCGGCGGCGGAGGGGCGGCGCACTTCAGCGGTGGCGGACACGGGGGCGGCGGCCGCCATCGATAAGGATCGCGACGAAAACGAGAGCGCACAATGAGAACAAGCCCACGCATTGCCATGGCGTGGGCTTTTTTTTTATTCCCCCGGTCGAACATCGGCGGGAAACCCGTGGCGGAGCGTGTTTTCGGTGATGCAGCGCGGGAGAAGAAAATGACGGAGATAGTCCGGGCCGCCGGCTTGCGTGCCGCCGCCGGACAGCTTGAATCCGCCGAACGGCTGGCGGCCGACCAGGGCGCCGGTGATCTTCCGGTTGATGTAAAGATTGCCGACACGGAATTCACGGCGTGCGCGTTGGATGTTGGCGGGGCTGCGGGAAAATATTCCGCCGGTCAGGGCGTATTGAACGCCATTGGCGATCGCCAGCGCGTGGTCTAAATCGTCCGCCTTCATCACGGAAAGGACCGGGCCAAAAATTTCCTCGGTCGCCAGCGGGCTGTCCGGCGGGACCTCGGCGAAGACATGTGGGGCGACGAAGTACCCTTCGGCGGCAAGGGGACCAACATCACCGGCAAAGACGAGGCGGGCGTCGCGCTTGCCGCGCTCGATCGCGGCTTGAATGCGACCGAGCGCCTGGGCGTCAATGACCGGTCCGACGCCGCAGGCGGGGTCTTCCGCGGGAGCGATCTTGAGGCTGGCGACGGCCTGGACCAGGCGGGCGAGCAGGGCATCATAAACGCCGGCGAGGACGACGACGCGGGAGCAGGCGGAACATTTCTGGCCGGAATACCCGAAGGCGCTGGCGACGACGCCCGCAATCGCTTCATCGAGATCGGCATCGTCATCCACAATGATCGCGTTTTTCCCGCCCATCTCGATGATCACCCGCTTGACGTGGTCCTGGCCGGGGCGGGGCTCGGCGGCCAAGTGGTTGATCGAAAGTCCCACGGCCCGCGAGCCGGTGAAGGCGATCAGGGCGAGGTCGCGATGAGCGATCAGGGCCGGGCCGATTTCCTCGCCGATGCCGGGGAGGTAATTCACGACGCCAGCGGGGGCGCCGGCCTCTTCAAAGGCAAGGGCCAAACGGCAGGCGATCACCGGCGATTGCTCGGCGGGTTTGAGAATGACGGGATTGCCGGCGACGACGGCGGCGGCGGCCATGCCGGTGAGGATCGCCAGGGGAAAATTCCACGGGGCGATCACAACGGCGGGGCCGCGGGATTCATACAGCCATTGGTTCTGTTCGCCGGGTAGATCGACGCCCTGCGGGGAGGAGAGCCGGCGCATCTGCCAGGCGTAGTAACGGCAGAAGTCGATGGCTTCGACGATCTCGGCGTCGGCGTCGCGCCAAGGCTTGGCGCATTCGGCGATTTCGATCGTGGCCAGATCGAAGCGATCGCGCTGGAGGATTGCGGCCACGCGATCGAGCAGGGCGGCGCGATCGTCGGCGGGGACATCGCGCCAAGCGATGAAGGCGGATTTCGCCGCGGCGACGGCCTGATCGGCATGCTGCGGAGAGGCGCAGGCGCAGCGGCCGACGATGCGGGATTGGTGCGAGGGATTCAACGATTCGATCCATCGTCCGGTGGTGATGCGCCGGCCGGCGATGAGCAGCGGGTAATCCGCGCGGGGCTGGGCGGCGAAGGCATCGATGGCCCGGGACATCGCGAGGCGAATTGTTTCGCGCGAAAAATCGGACGGGGGTGCATTGGCAAATGCGGCAGCCGGCCGTGGCGCGGATGAGGGCGGACGCATGCGTAGAACGGGGTTCATGAGCAATTGCTCCTCGGGCGCGTGCTCGGTGAAGCCGGCCCGTAAAAAGGATTCGTTGGAAGCGTTTTCCAAAAGACGGCGGACGAGGTAGGCCATGCCAGGCAGCAGTTCGCCGACCGGCGCGTATACCCGGACGCGTTGATTCATCTCGATCAGCACGGCTTTGATGGGGTCGGCCATGCCGAAGAGCATCTGGAATTCTATTTCGGCGGGGCGTGCGCCGGACTGCTCGGCGAGGGCGAGGGCGGCGGCAATGCTTCGGATGTTGTGGCTGGCGATGGCGGGGCGGAGAAGGTGGCGCTGCTCGATCAGGAACGCGGCGGAGGATTCGAAATTGGCATCCGTGGCGGCCTTGTCGGTGTAGACGGGGACGGGCCAGCCGTTCTGGGCGGCGATGACGGTCTCGAAATCCCAGTAAGCGCCTTTGACGAGCCGGATGGCAACCGAAGTGCCGCGGCGAGCGGACCATTCGGCGAGAAATTTCAGGTCGTCCAGCGTGGAGCGGAGATACGCCTGGATCGCGATGCCGACGTCGGCCCAGTCGTGAAATTCGTCTTCCATCAGGACGGTTTTGAAGATCTGGATCGTGAGGTCCTTGAATAAGGATTGCTCTATATCCAGGTTCACGAATGCGCCGCTCCGGCGAGCGGTGCGGAGAACGGGGCGAAGGCGGCGCAATACGGCATCGGTGGTTCCGCGGGGATTCAGCGGATCGAATTGGCTGTAGAGCGCGGAAAGCTTGAGGGAAATGTTGGCGCGGGGGATGGGCCCGGCGGCGTCGCGGTCGATGAGGTGATCTTCCGGGAACGCCGCGAGGCGCTGGGCCAGCGATTGCGCGAGTTCGAGATATCGCCGCTGGTATTGGTCGGCTTCGGATTCGGAGATGACGGCTTCGCCAAGCAGATCGAGGGTGAAGGCCAGCCGGCGCTTGCGGAGGCGGGCGATGGCATCGACGGTGCGATTCAGGTCGGGTGCGGCGATGAATTTGCGGGCCATGCGGCGGACGTTGAAATTGGCGGCGGCGGCGATCAGCGGCGAGACAGGCGCGTCGCTCAGGGCCCATCGCAAAGGCAGCGACAGCCGGGCGGCGATGGGCTGAAGGTACTGTCGCAGGTGAGCGGCGACGGCCGCGGAAGTGACGAGCGTGGGTAGACAATCAACGAAGCGGAAAAGCTGCGATTTGACGGCCTCGTCGCGCATGGCCAGGTTCATCAATGCGTCGTCGATCCTGGCCAGCGGGGATGGGAAGGCGCTCAGCGCGCTCACGCGGGCGAAAATCTCGTGGCCGATTTGGAGGATTCGATCATCGAGCTTTGGCATGGCCAGGCGCGTGGTTCCGTATGATTATTCACATCGAAGTGGGATAAATACATCTGCCACACTGTTCAGCAATCGCGCGAGCTCCCTCATTTCACGGTTTAATTGAACCGCAGAGTGCGCTGAGACCGCAGAGACAGACGCGGAGAAGAAACGCAAGAACGAGTTTTTTCTCGGTTCTTCTCAGCGATCTCCGCGTGCTCCGCGGTTAAATATTGGATTGAAAGAGTGATGAACCGTGGGGTTACGGTGATCGTCAAAAGCTGTTGGGGAGAGGGGATAAGCAAGTCAACATGCGATTGCCATGTTATCTGTGGGTGACAATCGATTCGGACGGGGACTGAGCCGCGCGGGCGATGATGCTGCTGGGGGGCGGGTCGAGGTAGAGCGTGCCCCAGGTGTTGGGCCGAAGCTCCGTGCGAGCGGACTTCGGAGCGGACCAGAAGAAGCTGGTCGCGGTGGTGAAATCGCGAACGTCGAGATTGAATGCCAGCCTGCGCTGGTGCTGGGGATCGTAGCCGTGCAGGGCCTTTGCGGGAATGAACATCTCGACGACGTAGCGATCGGGGAGGATTTTCACGGTGTTGCGGATCAAGGGCTGCGGGATCACGTTGTCCTTCAGGGCGTCGCCGTCGCGGTGCCACTGCCCGACGACCGCGGCATTGTCGGCGGCGGGATCGCGGGGGACGACGAAGAACTGGTGACAGTTGACGTCATAGCCGTCCTGGTCGGGGGGAACGGGGCGCGTGGAGATGAAGAACTCGATGTTATCGCGGGTCCACCACCACGCCGTTGCCGGGGCGCTTTCGATGTGACGGTCGAAGACCTGCAACGCCAGGTACAACCCGTCGCGGGTCCAACCAAGAAAAGCGTCGGGCGTTCGGAGCTTGAGCCGATCGAGATCGACGGTCTGTTCGCCGTGGATGCCGTCCAGGCGGGCGGCGCTGGTCCATCCGGTCAAGTTTCCGTCGAGGGCCGGAGCCGCGGCGAGGTAGGGGACGTGCATGACCGGTCTGACGGAATAGCTTTCCCGCCAGAGGTCCGATTGGGGATCGGAGCCGCTGCGGGCGTGGAGCGGGTTGAGGGTTGGGGCGGTCTGGCGGACGGCGCCAACCAGCAGCTCGTAAGGCTTGTCGTGTACATCGACGACGCCGAAGTTGACGTCTTCGCCGTCGCTGCTGCGTCCGGTGGGCGGCTCGTCGCACCATTGGAACCAGTCGGCGCCGACGATGTAGGGAACGCGCGCCAGTCGCGTGGTCATGAGGCGGTAGCCGTCGGCTCGGGCCTGTTGGTCGGAAACCTGGCCGGAGAACCCGACGGAGTCGCGATTTCCGCTGCGGCCATCCAGGGAATGGAAGGAATATTCGCTGATGACGATGGGCTGGTTGGAGCGGAGATACATCATGCGAAACATCTCCGCGTCGAGCTGGGCGTCGCTGACGTAATAGTTCAGCGACTGGGCATCGGTGTAATCACGCGAAGCGGATACCACTTCCTCGGGAGCAAACCCTTTGAACCGCACGCCGAGGATCAGATGGTTTGGGTCATAGCGACGGACCAGGGCGGTCGTGTAACGGAAATAGTTCAGGGCCAGGTGAGAGAGCCAGGCGTTGCTGAGGCGGTCATACGCGCGGGATTCCTCCCGGGGCAACGCGGGCCAGCTTTCCAACTGCGACCAATTCGTCAGGTTGACGCCCCAGGCGAGATTGAAATCATGCAGTTCCGGCCAGACCCAATGGATGGTTTGTAGGACCTGCTGACGATTGGGATCGGTGTTGGGCAGATTGTCGAAATAAGCGTCCGGCCCGGAGAAGCCGTCGCCCCATTCCAATTCGTTATCCAGAAAATAGCCCACCAGAGAGCGGTTGTCCCTCAGCGGAAGCACCTGGGCTTTTACGGCCTGCTCGGCGCCTTCGGCCCAGCCGGGTGAATAAAAGCGCTTGGAGTCGTCGTTGACCCATGCCCAGAGGTTGAGGTCCTGGCTCATGGGCACGTCGAAGCGATGAAACGCCGGATTGCACCAGGCGCCGAGGCCCTTGAAGCCGTAGTCCTCGACCCGCTTGACGGTTGCCCGCGCCCAGGAGTTGAGGTCGGCATCCTGATACTTGCCGTCCCAGTTCGAGGACACAAAGCCCACCGCGCCTCGCTCGCGGCCGGATTGCTCCGGTTGAACCGTGGTGACGGTGTTGAGAAACTCCCGTTGTCCCGACGGTGAAACGAACCACCAGACACCCGCCTGGTCTTCCCCCAAGCGCCAGAAGCCCTCGCGGCCATGGATCTGGCGGAAGGGGGGGGAATTCAGCAATGAGAAATGGCCGACCGAGCCTTGGACAGCGGCGTGGGAGACCGAATCGGATGGGGAATTGGCGTTGCTCAGATACGGATAGGCGAACCACCCGATCAGGAAAACGATCTCAGCGATTATCACAGCTCTTCTCATGAGTTCCTTCATGAGTAATACGACCGTTGGGCTGGCTGGGATTGCCTGGCTGAGCTCGCCACGAGAAATAGTTCACGAGGGGAGCCGAGCCTCCGGGGGAGCCGATTGGGTCATCCACGGGGCTACCCGGATGGTTCGGTTCGACTATTATTTGATTCCTGCCCGTTTAAGCCGAATATGAGGCTTATGCCGGCTTTTGGACTTATCGGCCTGTGATAGCTGGTTGGTTAAGTGAAATCGAGCGGTAAACGAGGAATATGAGAAAATTTATCGCATCACATTTGCGCCGGTCAATCTGAGGTTTTGCACGGGAGGTTCTTATGTCAAAATTGTGTGGAAGGTAGTGCCGCTTGACGATTGATGGGCGGCGATTACATTACTCCGCTCTTTCGACCGGCTCGATGCGGCAGGAGCGAAACTTTGGCCGCCGTCGCGGCCTACCTTCGATGTCCTTTTGACGAGAAACGGCCAAGGATTGTTATGGCTCGCGACCTGACCAAGATCCGCAATATCGGCATTGCCGCCCACATCGATGCCGGGAAGACAACCGTCTCGGAGCGCGTTCTCTATTACACGGGCAAGATCCACAAAATGGGTGAAGTCCACGAAGGCACGGCGGTCATGGACTTCGACGAGGAAGAGCAGAAGCGGGGCATCACCATCAACTCCGCGGCCACCACCTGTCCCTGGGACCGCAACGGCCAGCGCTACACGATAAACCTGATCGACACACCCGGCCACGTGGATTTCACGGCCGAGGTGGAGCGTTCGCTGCGGGTGCTGGACGGCGCGGTCGCGGTGTTCGACGGCAAGGAAGGCGTCGAGGCGCAATCGGAAACGGTCTGGAGGCAGGCGACCAAATACAACGTTCCACGGCTCTGCTTCGTCAACAAGATGGACAAGGTGGGGGCGGATTTTGACTTCAGCTTTAATTCCATCCGCGAGCGCCTGGGCGCGCCCGCCGTGGCCGTGCAGATTCCCATCGGCCAGGCCGGCACGTTCAAGGGGATAATCGACCTGCTGCGCGGGGTGGCGATCTACTATATCGTCGGCGACGACAAGGACCGCGGCAATACCATCGTCGAAAAGCCCATTCCAGCGGAGGAGAAACAGCGCTACGAAAAATGGCGGCACGATCTGATCGAAAAGGTGGCGGAGACCGACGATCACCTGATGGCGAAATATCTCGCCAGCGAGGAGCCGACCGAGCAGGAACTGCGCAAGGCTTTGCGCGCCGCCACCATCAACTTTAAGTTGCATCCGGTCTTCACCGGGTCGGCATTGAAATACGTGGGAGTTCAGCGCCTGCTGGATGGAGTCATCGATTACCTCCCGTCCCCGATCGACCTTCCCGCGATCCAGGGGCACGACGTGAAAACGGCCGGCAAGATTATCGAGCGGCATCCCGACCCGAACGAGCCGTTCTGCGGATTGGTGTTCAAGATCGTCAACGACCAGCACGGGGATTTGACATACGTTCGCATCTACAGCGGCACGCTGGAAAAGGGCAACCGCGTGCTCAACAGCAACCGCAACAAGCGGGAGAACATCAGCCGGATGTTCCAGATGCACGCGGCGGACCGCAATCCGATCGACGTGGCCGAACCGGGCGATATCGTCGCGTGCATCGGGGTGAGGGACGCGCTGACCGGGGATACGCTTTGCGATCCGGATCATCCGATCATCCTGGAACGGCCCACCTTCCCCGAGCCGGTCATCAGCATGTCGATCGAGCCGAAGACTGCGGCGGACAAACAAAAGCTGGGCGAAGCATTGACGACCCTCAAGCGGGAGGACCCGACGTTCCAGGCGAGTTACGATGAGGAAACGGGCCAGACCATCATCGCCGGCATGGGCGAGCTGCACCTGGAGATCCTCCGCAACCGTCTGACCCGCGATCACAACGTGGAAGTCAACGTCGGCAGGCCGAAAGTCGCGTACAAAGAGACAATTACCGGCCGGGCGATGAACGTTCGCGGCAGGCACGTGAAGCAGTCGGGCGGGCGCGGTCAGTTCGGCGATTGCTCGATCAACATCGAGCCTTTCAACGGCGTCGGCGTGGAACCGGACAAACTCAAGAAGTGGGGCTGGAAAGACGGCTTCGCGTTTGAGAACAAGGTCTTCGGCGGCTCGATCCCCAAGGAATTCATTCCCTCGGTGGAATACGGCGCCCGCATGGCCGCCAAGACCGGCGTGCTGGCCAATTATCCCCTGATCAACATTAAGGTGACATTAGTGGATGGCAGCTATCACCCGGTTGACAGCTCGCAAATCGCGTTCGAGTTGGCGGGACAGGTCGCGTTCAAGGAAGCCTGCCTGAAGGCCGGACTGACCCTGCTGGAGCCGATTATGAAGGTGGTCGTGACGACGCCGGAGGAGTGGGTCGGCAACGTCACGGGCGATCTGAATCGCCGGCGGGGGATGATCGTCAACAGCGATCAGCGCGGCAACATTCGGATCGTGGAAGCGGAAGTGCCGCTGAGCGAAATGTTCGGGTACACGACGGAATTGCGCTCGATGAGCCAAGGCCGGGCCAGCTCGGTGATGGAGCCGCTGAGGTACGCCGCGGTGCCGGCGAACGTGAAGGCGGCGATTTTGGAGGAGTTGAAGTAGCCCGGCCGGGGACGTGTCTCACCAGTGAAATGTGACGATGAAGCATTCGACGACCGGCGCAAGGACCGCGCCCGCCGAGAGGCTCAGCCCAATCACCCCGAGCGTATTTCGCAGCGTTATCCCGGCAGGCTTAGAATTACAGGGATGGAATTCATCGTCCGAGACAGGGAATCCGTGGAGCGAGGCATCCTCGTCCGGTCGAGCTACATCCTGATCTCGATTCGTGACCCGGAAAGGCAGAAGGTTCGGGTTGCCGAAATAGGCTGCGAAATGGAGCGGCGTTCTTCCGTGCCTGTCTTGAATGTTCGGATCGGCCCCGTGGTCGAGCAGGAGGCTGACCTCTTTACAGCTGCGCTTCGCGGCATAATGCAATGGAGTGGTCCCCGGCCGAAGGGTTTTATGGTTGATCGCCGCTCCTCGGCGAATCAGGTGGGCGATGGTTTCGCATTTTCCCATCTCGACGAGGGCAAACAGGGCGGTGAAGCCGTAACTGTCCTGGGCGTTCACGTCTATGCCACTATCCAACGCCCGGTCGATTCCGTTGACGCTGATTTGGGCCGCCCAAATGAGACGATCCACGTCTGGGTTCCGTTCGTAGTTCCTCGGCAAACGTATCCTCGTGGAGTTATCATCGCGAATGGGCATCCGGATTCCTTTTTGCGGCCTCATTATTGTATCCAGGTAGGACCTGACGCCGAAGTGGCCACACTCGACCGAAACACTTAATCGTAATTCTGTTCGGCGAGGAATGAAGCGGCTCGTGAGCGATTTTCTATGAATGACCATGCGCCACGCACAGGGCAGCAATAATCATAAAAATGAGGCGCGCCACATCTATCCCAAAAGCAGCGTTTGCACCGGCCAATCACAAGCATATTCTACAAAATCGCTTACGGCGAGTTGAAAAACTAGCGTACACTAATCAATTCTGAAAAAGTAACATTTCACAGCCAGCGTTCTGTCAATCGTAAAACGATTCGTAGCTCATCGGATCGGGGGTTTTGCTCTTTCGGTTGGGATCGAGCCACCAGGGATGCTTGAATTGATCGATGAAAACCCGGCGGTGGAAGGGCGGGAGCCAGGACGCGTAATCGATTGAGCCGAAAGGGGACGGGAGCGTGTCGGCATCGGGGGCGTACTCCACGCGGTAGCGGCATTTCAGGGCGGGTGTGTAGCCCTGGAATTCGTTGAATGCATTGGGGGGATTGCGGATTCCATATCGGTTGACGTGGCCCGCTTGTTCGAGCTGAGTGTAAAAATCATATTCAAACCCGGCGGCGATCTCGGTGGAGGGCACGCCAGCGGCTTCGAGGCGATTGACGGCTGCGCGGCGGGCGGCGGCCAGGGCGAGATTGTCCTGCGTGGATGCCAGGCCGTAAGCGATATAGATCGCCAGCAGGGACCAGGCGATTGCCCGGGGCTTGTATAGCCGGAGAAGGGGAATGGCCAGACAGGGAATGAGCGGCAGGCAATAGCGGTCAAAGACGATGTCTTCCTGGCCGGATCGAAGAAACATCAGTGCGAAATAAACCGAGCCGAAAATCGCGAGAATTGGGAGAGCGGGCGACGGCTGGGCGAAGAAGCCGCGCATGCGAGCCAAGCAAGCGCCTGGCTCGAAGGCGAACTCGATGATCCTGGCGAGCAGAAAATAGCAGCTCGCCAGAACGAGTGCAGAGATGCAACCACGAGCCGGAAGGGGCAGCGCGACCGGGCGGTGGCCCGAGAGTTCCAGGTTCCCGATGACTCCATGGACGGAGATAACGTTGAAGAGCCATGGCGCCATTCCAAAGGACGGATGCAGCGCAATCCCCAGAGAGAGCAGGCAGATGGTGACGGCGGTGAGCGCGCCGCGCCACGTGTTTCGCAGACGCCACAATCTGGCCATGGATGCCGAAGCAAACGGCAGGGCGGCGGGGAGAACGAGCATGACCGTTGTAAAGCAAACCATCACCAGATTGTTGAAGGCAATCCCCGGCTGGCGGAGGCTTTGGCGCAGCCCGAGAAGGATCGGGGGGTCGAGATAGACCCACGGTTGGCGGTCAAACCATCGCAGGCTGAAACAGATATCGGCAACAACAAGCATCCATCCGACCGCCGCGGCGGCGAGGAACCAAGCTTGGCGGCGGCGACGCAATAGGAGATAGGGAACGACCGACAGCGGCACGACCCAGACCGTCTGCCGGCCCATGCCGCCAATGATGCCGAATACGATGCCGCCCGCGAGCCAGGCGCAACAGATGGGCGCCCGTTGCGATTGGGCGGTGCGCACGAAGGCGTAGAGACACAACAGGGTATAGAAGAGGGCGGGAGCATCGGTCATGAAGGAAAGCGCCAGCGGCAGGAAAAGCGGGGAGAGGCACAACAAAAGGAAGAAAAAAAACGCCCAGGCGGGGGGCAAATCGGCGCTGCGGGCCAGGAGATAGGCGAGGAAGCCGCAACCCATTACCAGCGGCAAAGTGCTGAATCGCAGCACGACGAACGAGTAGCCGAATATTTTGGCGAAGAGGGCGGCCCAGCAGACGTGCGTAATGATCAGCGGGGCGCTCCAACCGTTGTAAACCAGATGGCCGTTGCGAAGCAATTCCCGGACGGAGAAGGCGTAGGACCAGTCGTCATCAAAGGGCATTGGGGCGAAGGGATTTACGACGAGGAAGGCGGCCAGGACGATCCCGCCGCAGAGGCAGGCCAAGCGCAGGTCGGTTCGGGCCATGGGCGGAAAGCTACAATAGAATGATTGGCGGTTGCAAGAATTGGCACGGCGGCGCGGACAAAATAGCGCCAGCGGCGGGCTTGACATCGTTTTGGGCATCAGTAGATTGTTTCCTCTTTCCCCCGTTGCGGGCTTGACTTGCGGCAAACGGGGATCAATCGGAAGCGCGGAATCATGCAAGGCGATCGGATTCGGATTCGAATGGAAGCGTATGACCATCGGGCATTGGACGCTTCGGCGCGCGAGATTGTCGAGCACGCCAAGCGGACAAACGCGCGGGTTTGCGGCCCGATCCCGGTTCCGACGCGGATTGAGCGGTATACCGTTTTGCGGAGTCCGCATATTGACAAAAAGAGTCGCGAGCAATTCGAGATGCGCACGCACAAGCGAGTGATTGACATCTTCGAACCGACCGCCAGGACGGTGGAGGCGCTGAATCGCCTCGTCGTGCCGGCGGGTGTATTTGTGAAGATCAAGGCTTAATTTTGTCGTTATATAACGCCCCTGATTAAAAGGGGCGTTTTTCGCAGCAAGGACCGTGGGGTTCATCCAAGAACCCGTTTGCCCGAAACCGGGCCGCGTGTCACGAGCGTGGTTGTGTCTGGAAAGTTGACGGACGGAGCATATGACGCCAGCACTATTGGGCACGAAAGTGGGCATGACCCGCGTGTACGATGTGAAGGGCGCGGTGGTGCCGGTCACCGTCGTGCGGGCCGGCCCGTGTCACGTCACGCAGGTGAAGACCATGCAGAGCGACGGTTACAACGCCGTGCAGCTCGGCTTTGGCGACTGTAAGCCGAAGCTGAGCACGTTTCCGCTGATGGGGCATGCCGCCAAGGCGAACGTCGGGCCGCAGCGGCATTTTCGTGAAATCCGCCTGAAGGAAGCGACGACCTTGACGGCCGGCGCGCAGGTGGGCGTGGAATTGTTCAGCGAAGTGCAGTTCGTGGACGTGATCGGGACGAGCAAGGGCAAAGGGTTTGCGGGCGTGATGAAGCGGCACCATTTCGGCGGGCAGCCGGGATCGCACGGAACCGAACGCAAGCACCGTTCGCCCGGATCGATCGCGTCGCGGGCGACGTGGCGCGGTCAATGCGGCAAGCCCAAAAAGGGCGTGCGCATGGCCGGCCACATGGGCATGGACAGCGTCACGGCGCGAAACCATCCGCTGGTGAAGGTCGATAAGGAAAACCATCTTCTGCTGATCAAAGGAGCTTTGCCTGGACCCAACGGCGGCCTCCTTTTTGTTCGCAAGGCCGTCACCGCAAAAGTGAAAGAAGCACAGCCATGATCGAAGTCCCGGTATTTGATCAGACCGGCCGGAAGCTGGAAAGCCTCCAGGTGGACGAGGCCAAGCTCGGGGGTACGGTCCGCAAGAACGTCCTGAAGCAGGCGATCGTGGCGTACCACACAAACCAGCGGCAGGGGACGGTGCAGACGCTGGCGCGGGGCGAAGTGGCCGGGGCGACGCGAAAGGTGTTTCGCCAAAAAGGAACGGGCAACGCGCGCACGGGCGGCATACGCAATCCGATCAAAAAAGGCGGCGGACATGCCAAGCAAAAGCGGCCGAAGGATTGGCGTCAGGCGATTCCAAAGCAATTGCGCCGGCTGGCGCGGAATAGCGCGATCCTGATGAAACTACAGAGCAACGACGTCCGCGTCGTCAATGAAATCAAGCTGCCGGAACCCAAGACAAAGCACATGGCTCAGGTTTACAAGGCGCTGGGGATCGATCGGAGCTGTTTGCTGGCGATTCACGGCCGGGATGAAAACCTGGTGCGATCGGCGCGCAATCTGGATCGAACGACGCTGACGACTGTGGCGCAGCTCAACGCCTGGGAAATTCTCAAGAATCGCACGCTGCTTTTGACGCGGGCGGGTTTGGAGCAGATCCTGGCATAAGCAAAAATCATGGATCACACGAACGTCATCATCAAGCCGCTGGTCACGGAGAAGAGCACACATTTGCAGGAGTCGCGGAACGTGTACGCGTTTCAGGTGGCGCGCGGCGCGAACAAGACGGAAATCCGCCAGGCCGTCCAGGCGATTTACAACGTGAAAGTGATCGATGTTCGCACGATGAACCGCAAGGGCAAGCCGCGGCGGTCGCGGTTCAAGATGGCCACGACCAGCAATTGGAAGCGGGCGATTGTGACGCTGGATGAGGATTCCAGGATCGAGTTGTACTAGCAGACTGAGAGAATGGAAGATGGCCATTAACTATTACAATCCGACATCAGCGGGCCGCCGAGCGGGGTCGGTGCTGGATTACAAGTCGTCCGTTTCGAACAAAGAACCGGAAAAGTCGTTGTTGACCAAGCGCATTCGCTCCAGTGGACGGAACCATCACGGGGTCATCACCGCCAAACACCGCGGCGGCGGCAACAAGCGGATGTATCGCATCATCGATTTCAAGCGACAATCCAAGGACGGCATGGTCGCCAATGTCGAAGCGATCGAGTACGACCCCAACCGGAGCGTGAATATCGCGTTGATCAAATACGCGGACGGGACCCAGTCCTACATTTTGTGTCCGAACGGGCTGTTGCCGGGGGCAAAGGTGGTGAGCGGACCGGATGCGCCGCCGGAAATTGGCAACTGTCTTCCGCTGGCGAATATTCCGACGGGGCTGGAGATCAACAATATTGAGATGAATCCCGGTCAGGGGGGCAAGCTGGTTCGCTCGGCCGGCGGCGTGGGGAGGCTGGGGGCGCGCGAAGGGGAATGGGCGGTGATTATTCTGCCGTCGGGGGAAATGAGGCGGGTGCGAAGCGCGTGTCGGGCAACCATCGGACAACTGGGGAATCTGGATTGGATCAACGTGAGCATCGGCAAGGCGGGCCGCAGCCGAAACATGGGGATTCGTCCCCACACGCGGGCCAAGGCGATGAACCCGATTGACCATCCGCTGGGCGGCGGGGAGGGTCGCAGCAACGGCGGGCGGCATCCGGTGAGCAAAACCGGCGTGCCGGCCAAGGGCGGCATCACCCGTAGCCCCCGGAAGAACAGCGAGAAATTAATCCTGCGGCGAAGAAAGTTTGGAACCCATCAGCAGCGGCCGCAGACCGTGAATTTGTAGGAAAACCAGAATGACGAAACCCGAAATCCGAACCAAATCCGAAACCAGAATGACGAAAGGGCGAAGCGTCCTGATTTCGTCATTCGAATTTGTTTCGTCATTCGGATTTCTGGTTTCGGATTTCGCGAACCAGACGGAGCAGCAATGAGTCGAAGCGCCAAGAAAGGCCCTTACGTGGACGAGAAATTGTTCCGCAAGGTGTCGAAGCTGAATGAGAACCGGGCCAAGCAGCCCATCAAGACGTGGGCGCGGATGTGCACCATCATTCCGGAATTCGTGGGCCACACGTTTGAGGTGCATAACGGGAACAAGTTTTTGAAGGTGTTCATCCAGGAAGACATGGTTGGGCACAAGCTGGGCGAGTTCTCGCCGACGCGGATTTTCAAGGGCCACAGCGGCAAGAAGGCTTTGGCGGCAGCGGCAGCGGCGGCAGGGACCGCGCCGGCGCCCGCGCCATCGACATGAAGCGAGGAATTGCCCATGCCATTTGAAGCCAAACATCGTTTCGCGCGGATCGCGCCGCGGAAAGCGCGGCTGCTGATGAATCTGATCCGCGGCCGGGACGTCGATGACGCCATCACCCTGCTGCGATTCGCCAAGCAGCGGGCCAGCGGGATGATCGAGAAGGTCGTCCGCTCGGCGGTTGCCAATGCGGCGGAGCGGGATGTCCGCTCGCGCAACGCGCTGTACGTGGCGAAGTGCTGGGTCGATCCGGGTCCGGTGATCAAGCGATTTCAGCCGAAGGATCGCGGCAAGGCCTATTCGATCCTCAAGCGCACCAGCCATCTGATCGTGACGCTGGATGAGCGTAAGGACAACGAGAAGGCCCGGCGGAAATAGCGAGGGACGTTTATGGGTCAAAAGGTCAATCCAATTGGGTTTCGCACCGGGATCACCGAGGACTGGAAGAGCCGGTGGTACGCGCCGAAATCCGCGTTTGGCGACTTTTTGGGCGAGGACTTCAGGGTTCGCAAACATATCGATGAAAGGTTGAACCGCAGACCGCCGTTCGCGGCCGTCAGCGACATCCTAATCGAGCGCACGCGCGAAGAAGTCACCGTCACGATCAAGACCGCCCGGCCGGGCCTGGTGATCGGTCCAAAGGGCGCCGAGGTGGACAAGCTCCGCGAGGAGCTTGAGGACCTGATCAAACGCAAGGTCGCGCCGATCAAGGTGATCGAGATCAAGAATCCGGACTTGAATGCACAGTTGGTGGCTGAGGCCATTGCCGAACAACTAAAGAAGCGCGCCAGCTTCCGGCGCGTATTGAAAATGCGCATGGACGCGACGATGCAGGCGGGGGCCAAGGGGATCCGCATCAGCGTATCGGGCCGGCTGGGCGGGGCGGAAATCGCCCGCAGCGAAAAGGCGACCACCGGCTCCGTGCCGCTGACGACCCTCCAGGCCGATGTGAATTACGGCCAGGCAACGGCATTCACCACGTATGGCGCGATCGGCGTGAAAGTGTGGATTTATCGCGGCATGTACGGGGAAGAAGTTTTGGAAACGGACATTCGACCCGGCGGCGCGCCGCGTCGCGGCCGACGGTAAACGAGGTGTGCTATGCCCATGATGCCCAAGCGGGTGAAATTCCGCAAAAGCCATCGCGGCAAAATGAAAGGGAATGCGACCCGCGGGAACACGGTGGCGTTCGGCGAGTACGGGTTGCAGGCGCTCAAGGCGGCATGGATCACGGCTAGGCAGATCGAAGCCGGGCGTGTGGCGTGCAGCCATTTCCTCCGCCGCGAGGGGCGCGTGTTCATTCGGATTTTTCCGCACAAGCCTGTATCGGGTAAGCCGCTGGAAACGCGCATGGGCAAGGGCAAGGGCGATCCGGAATATTGGTGTGCGGTGGTGAAGCCGGGCACGATGATGTTTGAAATCACCGGCGTGGATGAAGTGACGGCCAAGCGGGCGCTGGCTCGCGTGGCCCACAAGATGCCGATTGCCTGCCGGTTCGTGCATCGCAGGCGCGCCGTCGCGTAGGAATGGAACGTCATGAAGATGAAGGAAATTCGGCTGAAGGAAACGGATCACATTCGCCTCGAATTGGCCGAGCAGCAGAAACATCTGTTTACGCTGCGAACCCAGTCGGTGACGGAAAAGCTGGAGGATCCGAGCCAGTTGGGAAAGGCCCGCAAGGCGATAGCGCGTCTGAAGACGGTGCTGCATCAGCGCGAGCTGGAAGCGGCAAAATTGGAGGCGGGCAAACCGGCGTCCGCCGAATCGACAGCCGCGAAATAAGCTAGCGAGATCATTATGCCCCAAACGACAACCCTCCCGACTCCCGATCGATCGCAGCTTCGCAAGATCATTGGCGTTGTGGCTTCGGACAAAGGTCACAAAACGATCAAGGTCGTGGTGAACTACCAGATGCGGCACGCGAAATACGGAAAATATCTAAAGCGGCGAACCGTATTGCACGCTCACGATGAGAAGAACGAAGCCAAGGAAGGCGACACGGTGGAGCTCACCGAGTGCCGGCCGCTGAGCAAGACCAAGCATCATCGTCTGCTGCGGATCGTGCAGAAGGCGCCGGAGCGGGCGGTGCTGGTGTCGGCCGAGGAAGTCATGACCGGCAAAGCGCCGGAAGAAAGATGAAGGTTGGTAATTTGTCAGTTGTCATTGGTCATTTGCAGATGCCTTTTTACAAATGACAAAGGACCAATGACCAATGACAGTAATTGAGTGATCCATGATTCAGCAACAGACTTATATAGACATCGCCGACAACACCGGCGCCCGCCAGGCGATGTGCATCAAGGTGCTGCGAGGCAGCAGCAGCAAGGGCAAGTTCAAGCGGAAGGTGGCGCACGTCGGCGACGTGATTATCTGCGCGGTGAAGAAGGCGCAGCCGACCGGCGAGATCAAGCAGGGCGAAATCATCCGCTGCGTGGTGGTTCGCACGAGACATCCGACGCGGCGCACCGACGGCAGCTATGTGCGTTTCGACCGCAACGCCGCGGTGGTGATCGACAAGGAAAACAATCCGCGGGGCACGCGCATTTTCGGCGCCGTGGCCCGCGAGCTGCGCGACAAGAACTTCATGAAGATCGTGTCGCTTGCGGCGGAAGTGGTGTAAGAGACGAGAAGGCTTGGATATGCCGCGACATATTAAATCGGGCGATCAGGTGATGGTGATAGCGGGCGCCGACAAGGGCCAGTCGGGGCGTGTGCTGCGCGTGCTGACCGGGCGGGACCGCGTGGTGGTCGAAGGCGTGAATCGGGTTTGGAAGCACGTTCGGCCGTCGCAGAGAAACCCGCAGGGCGGCCGCATTCAGAAGGATGCGCCGATTCACATCAGCAACGTCATGCCGATTGACCCGACGACCGGCAAAGGCGCGCGATTGCGGTTTGAAATGCGCGATGGGAAGAAACATAAAATCGCCGTCGGAAGCGGCACGGATATGGGAACCGTCGGCAGGAAGTAAAGAAAGCAGATCACTAGAGGCAAGTATGTCGGAAAAGAAAGAGGACAAGCAAAAGCACGGCAAAGGCCAGAAAGGCGAAGGGGGCGACGGGCCGGGCAAAGGCGAGCACGCCAAAGGCGACCGCGCCAAAGGCGAAGCCCAGGCCAAGGGTGGCGGCAAGCAGCAGAAGCCCAAGCGGCCGTCGGCGGCGGCTCAGGAGGAGGCAGATACCGGTCCGCAGGAACCGGCGCCGATCCCGCGGCTGCTCACGCAATTCCGCGAGAAGGTTGTGCCGGGCTTGAAGGAGAAGTTTGGCCACAAGAATTCTCTGGCCGTGCCGCGGCTGGAGAAGATCGTCATCTCGATGGGAGTGGGCAAGTTGGCCACCGCCGGCGAGAAGGGCAAGATCGAGCAGGCGGAAAAGGAACTCGGCGTGATCGCCGGGCAAAGGCCGGTGCGCTGCAAGGCGAAGAAGAGCGTGGCGAATTTCAAGGTTCGCGAGGGTCAGGAGACGGGATTGAAGGTGACTCTGCGTGGCAGCCGGATGTACGAATTCCTGGATCGGCTGATCACGCTGGCGATCCCGCGGGTGCGGGACTTTCGCGGGTTGTCGCCGGACGGGTTCGACAAGAAGGGCAATTTTAATTTCGGATTCACGGAGCAGACGGTTTTTCCGGAAATCAACGCGGCGGAGGTGACGTTCCAGCAGGGGATGAACATCTCGATGGTGACGACCGCGGCGAATCCGGAACAGGGCCGGGAATTGCTCAAACAGTTTGGTTTCCCCTTCCGCACCGACGCGAAGGACGGAAAGTAACCGATCGGAGAGGACGTATGGCCACAACGGCGTGGGTTTTCAAGCAGAAGCGTCGTGAGGCGCTGGTGAAGAAATATGCCGAAAAGCGGCGGCAACTCAAGAAGCAGAAGAACTACGCCGCATTGGCAAAGCTTCCGCGCGATTCCAGCCCGACGCGTTCGCACAACCGCTGTCAGTTGACTGGCCGGTCGCGGGGCGTGCTGCGGAAGTTCAAAGTCTCGCGGATCATGCTTCGGGAATTGGCGCTGGCCGGCAAGATCCCCGGCCTCAAGAAAGCGAGCTGGTAGATGCAAAGCGGTTCTCGAAGGACAGGACACAAAGCAGGAAGAAAAGAGCGATGAACAATCAAGATCCCATCGCGGACATGCTGACGCGAATTCGCAACGCCAATCGCGTCGGGCGAAAAGTGGTGCTCATTCCCCGCAGCAAGATTTGCAACGGGATTGCCCATGTGCTGAAGGAGGAGGGCTACATCGAAGAGTTCGACGTTATCGACGACGGCCGGCAGGGCCAGCTTCGCGTCAAGCTCAAATATTCGATGAGCGGCGAAAAGGTGATTCACGAACTCGACCGGCAATCCAAGCCGGGCCGGCGGATTTATCGCGCCGTGGACGATCTGCCCAAGGTGCTGAACGGCATGGGAATCGCCGTGGTCAGCACGAGCAAGGGCGTCATGAGCGATCGCAAGGCAAGACAGGAGAACGTGGGCGGAGAATTATTGTGCACGGTTAGTTGAGAGAATTGTCATTTGTCACTGGTCATTTGTTGAGCGCATTTGCAAATGACAAATGACCAATGACCAATGACAAAGGAATTCCATGAGCCGTATTGGAAAAAAACCGGTGCCCATCGGAGCCGCCAAGGTGACGGTGCAGGATCACCTGGTTCGGGTTGAAGGACCCAAGGGAAAGCTGGAGCAGCGCATCCATCCCTTGATCAAGGTTGCGCTGGACTCGACCAAGAAGGAATTGATCGTCACTCGGCCCGATGATGAGCGGCAAAGCAAGGCGCTGCACGGCCTGACGCGGTCGCTGCTGGCGAACATGGTTGAGGGGGTCGTCAACGGATACAAGAAGACGCTGGAAGTCCAGGGCGTTGGCTACAAGGCGGAGATGAAGGGAAAATCGCTGGTGATGTCGGTTGGATATGCCAATACGATTAGCGTGCCGATTCCGGAAGGCGTGGAGGTGACCATCGAAGGCGCCAAGGTGCACGTGACGGGTCCGGACAAGCAGTTGGTTGGCCAATTCGCCAGCGACGTTCGCCGCGTGCGCAAGCCCGAACCCTACAAGGGCAAGGGCGTGCGATATGAAGGCGAAGTCGTGAAGATCAAGCCGGGCAAGGCGTTTGCAGGCGCCGGGGCGGCGACGAAGTAAGGACGAGCAAGCGATGGCTGACAAGAACAAAAAGAAACAGGCGCGTTTCGAGCGGCGGAAACGGTCCGTGCGCTCCAACGTGTTTGGCTCCGCGGAGCGTCCGCGGCTGAGCGTGTTTCGCAGCGACAAGCATATTTACGCTCAAGTGATCGACGATTACGCGGGGCGTACGCTGGCGGCGGCGGCGAGCACCAGCGCTCAAGTGCGCGGGCCGGAGTTGAAAACCGGCGGAAACATCGCGGCGGCGCAGAAGGTCGGGATGGAGATCGCCGCCAGGGCGAAGGCGGCGGGAATTTCCGCCGTGTGCTTCGATCGGGGCGGGCGACGGTATCATGGCCGGGTCAAAGCGCTGGCCGAGGCGGCCCGCAAGGGCGGATTAAAATTCTGACGTGAGCGAGTGAATTATGGCCGAATCAGAGCAGCAAAGCGGGAGTGACCAAAGCACAGGTGCGCCGCGGACAACTGAGCCGGTTGCGCCAGCCCCCGCCGCCGCGCAAGCCGCCGCCCCAGCCGCCGGTCCGAAAGAGGGCTCGGCGCCGCCGGCAAGGGGACACGAAGGGCGTGGTGGCGGCGGCGGCCAGCAGCATCGTGGCGGTCGTGGAGGCCGCCAGGAAGGTGGCGGCAGGTCGCGCGGCGGATCACGCGATCGCGGGGGAGATGAAAGCGGCGTGGAATCGTCGGTCGTGCGGATCTATCGTTGCTCAAAGGTCGTCAAGGGCGGAAGAACATTCAGCTTTGGAGCGCTGGTCGTCGCCGGCGACCGCAAGGGAAACGTCGGGATCGGTTACGGCAAGGCCAACGAAGTGCCGCCGGCTGTCGAGAAGGCGACCAAGGACGCTCGCAAACAGATGTTTCGGGTGAATCTGAAGGGGACCACGATTCCGCATATTGTCAAAGGCACCAATGGCGCCAGCACCGTGGTGCTTGTTCCGGCTCGGCCGGGCACCGGCGTGTCTGCGGGCAAGAGCGTGCGGCCCTGTGTCGAACTCGTGGGAATCACGGACATCCTGACCAAGGCCTATGGCTCGACGAGCCCCAAGAATCTCGTGAAGGCAACGATGGCGGCGCTAAAGCAACTTCAGAACGTGGACCAGGTTGAGCAGAGCCGAGGAGTGAAACTGGAAAAGGGCGCCGGCGAGTTGGTCTCGGCGTGAACGATGGCGCCGGCCTGCGGCTGCGCCTTGGCCGCGCCAGCGCCGTGGGCTTTGGATGAGCGGGAATGGATTGGTTTAACGTATGAGCATGATTCATAACATCACGGCGGTGACGCCGCGGAACACGAAGCGCACCCGCAAGGGTCGCGGGGAGAGCAGCGGGCACGGCAAGACCTCGGGGCGGGGAACCAAGGGCGCCAAGGCCCGCGTCGGAACGTATATCAAGCGAGGCCACGAGGGCGGCCAGACTCCGATCTTCCGTCGATTTCCCAAGCGCGGGTTCAGCAACTACGACTTTGCGCGGCGGTTTCACATTGTCAACTTGTCCGATCTGAACGGATTTGACGAGGGCGCGGTGGTGGATGCGGAGGCATTGCAGGAGGCGGGGCTGGTGCCGGATAATTCGCAGCCGGTGAAAATTCTCGGCGATGGCGAGCTAAGCAAGAAGCTGACGGTGGTGGCCGGGTGGTACAGCCGCAGTGCACTTGCCAAGATCGTTGCCGCCGGCGGCGTCGCTCAAGACACCAAAGGCCAGTCGTTTGAATTTCCCAAGCCCAAGAAGAAATTCGTGCCGCGCGAGCCGGTGAAGAAGAAAACCGTGACCGAGGAGCCCGCCGAAGCCAAGCCGGCGCCGGAAGCCAAAGGACAGGATGCCAAAGCGCCGGAAGCCAAAGGGCAGGATGCCAAGGCACCGGAAGCTAAAGGGCCGGATGCCAAGCGGGAAGCGCCCGCGCCGGCCGCCCAATAGAAGTATTTTCCCTCTCCCCATGCCATCATTGGGAGCCGGGATGAAAACCCATGGATTGTCCGAAGGATTCTGAAGCATGATCAGGTCGTTTTTGAACATCTTCCGGGTGCCTGAACTGCGGAATAAGGTGCTGTTCACATTTTTGATGCTGTTGATTTACCGGATTGGCTTTTGGGTGCCGTTGCCGGGCGTGGATCAACGCGCGATGCAGGAGATCGCCAAAAACCAGGACGACTCCAGCGCGGCGGGGCGGCTGGCGAGCTACGTGTCGCTGTTTTCCGGCGGAAGCTTGCAGCAAAGCTCGATTTTCAGCCTGGGAATCATGCCGTACATCTCGTCGTCCATCATATTTCAGTTATTGACGACGGTGGTTCCGGCCTTGGAAAAATTGCAGAAGGAAGGGGAATCCGGGCGGAAGAAGATTCAGGAATGGAGCCGGTACGTGACCGTTCCGTTGTGCATGATCCAGGCGGTCTTCCTGCTGAATTTCATGCGATCCGGTCCCAGCGGCACGCCGATGGTGCAGCCGCTTTTCCAGCGTCATTATGCGTTTCAATTCTGGTTGATGGGGCTGCTGGCTTTGACCGCGGGAAGCATCTTCTTGATGTGGCTGGGGGAGCAGATCGATGAATACGGGCTGGGAAATGGGGTGAGCCTGGTGATTTTGGCAGGCATCGTCGCCCGCATGCCCGGAGCGATAGCCGAATTGGCCCGTCAGACGACGCTCACGGGACAGACCAGCGGCGTGAAGCAAATCACGCCGGGTAAAATCATCTTCCTGGCGGCGTGCTTCGTGTTTGTGGTGGCGGGGTCGATTCTGATTACCCAGGCGCAGCGCCGCATCACGATCCAGCAGGCCAAGCACACCCGCGGCCGTCGTGTGTACGGCGGGCAGCGGCAGTATTTGCCGTTGCGCGTGAATCACGGCGGCGTCATGCCGATCATCTTCGCACAGTCGCTGATGCTTTTTCCGGGCGTTGCCCTCGGCTGGGCGGCTTCGCAAGTCACCGGAGGCTGGCTTCATTACGTGCTGATTTGGTTAAACGACGAATTCCGGCGCGGGAGGTTCATCTACCTGATCACCGAGGCGGCGATGATTTATTTCTTCGCCTATTTCTGGACGACGGTGCAGTTCCAGCCGAAGGAAATGGCCACTCAGCTTCGGGATTTTGGGAGTTTTATTCCCGGCCTGCGCCCGGGCAAACGGACGGCCGACTACCTGGAAAAGGTCATGATGCGGATCACGTACGTGGGCGCCGCGTTTTTGTGCGTGATTGCCGTCGTGCCGGTGATGGTCACCACCACCCTGGGGATTGATCCGCGCATATCAGCGTTTCTCGGCGGCACGGGCCTGCTGATCGTGGTGAGCGTCGCCCTGGACATGATCCAGCGCATCGAGGCGAACCTGCTGATGCGGAACTACAGTGGTTTCCTCAGCGGCGGCGGCGGCGGCAAGGGAAAGAGGATTAAGGGAAGACAGTATTAGGTGAAATCAGAGTAGTCATTTGTCATTGGTCATTGGTCATTTGTGAATGCCTTTTGCAAAAGACCAATGACAAATGACCAGTGACTATTCTGGTTTCGGGTTTTGACGGATTCCATGCCAATTATCATCAAAAGCCGCTTTGAGATTGAACGCATGCGGCGCGCGGGGCAGCTTGGCTGTGAAATCCTGGCCAAGATGCGCGAGGCCGCCGTGGCGGGGGTTACCACGCAGTGGCTGGATGACCTGGCCAAGTCGGAACTGGATAAAGCGGGCGCGACGGCACTATCAAAGAATTACCCCACTTATCGGCCGAACGAAGGTTTTCCCGGCCATACCTGCATCAGCATCAACGAAGAGGTGGTGCACGGGGTACCGGGTCCGCGAACACTGAAGGAAGGGGACATCGTCACGCTGGACGTGGCGTTGTCGCTGGACGGCTATTGCGCCGACACGGCCACGACTGTCGGGGTTGGAAAGATCAGCCCGGCCCTTCAGCGGCTGCTGGATGTGACCAAGAAGTCGCTGGGGCTGGCCCTGACGAACATGCGGCCGGGGCGACGGTGGTCGGACATCGCCCGGCTGATCCAGCACTTCGTCGAGAAGCACGGATACAACGTGGTGCGGGAATTCGTCGGACATGGGATAGGGCGCGGAATGCACGAGGAGCCGAAGGTGCCGAATTTCGTGACCGCCGAGCAGCTCAGCGGCGATTTCGTGCTCCGTCGAGGCATGACCCTGGCGGTGGAGCCGATGGTCGTGGCCGGGCGGCGGGAAGTGGATCTTTACCGGGACGGCTGGACGGTCTTTACGGTGGACCGGATGCCGGCGGCGCATTTCGAGCACACGGTGGCGATCACGGATTCCGGCGTGGACATCCTCACCGACGGCCGGCCTCCGCTGGCCGATTCGCCGGTGGCGCACACGGGAACTTGAGCGATGATGAGCGTTGTGCTATGATTCCTGATTCGCCGGTCGAAAGCCGGCTTGACCCAAGGTGATGCTGCAATGAAAGTTAGAGCCAGCGTAAGGCGGATTTGCGAGAACTGTAAGATCGTGCGCCGCAAGGGCGTCGTGCGAGTGATTTGCAGCAATACAAAACACAAGCAGAAGCAAGGTTAACCCATGCCGCGCATTTCAGGCGTCGACATTCCACCGGACAAACCGATCTGGATCAGTCTGACTTATTTGTTCGGGATTGGCCGAACCAACAGCCGGGCCATCCTGCGCGAGGCCGGAATTGACGGGCAACGCCGGGCCAAGGAACTCACTGAAGAGGAACTGGCCAAGATCATCGGGATCATCGATCGGGATCACCTGGTTGAAGGCGTGCTGCGGCGGGTCATCACTCAGAACATTGCGCGTCTGCGGGACATTGGCAGCTATCGGGGCACTCGTCATCGGCGATCGTTGCCGGTGCGCGGTCAGCGCACGCGCTCCAACGCGCGGACGCGCAAGGGTCCGCGCAAGACGGTTGCCGGCAAGAAGGGCGTAAAGGAATTGGGTAAGTAGAAGATTGTCATTGGTCGTTTGTCACTTGTCATTTGTTTGAAAGAGATGGATCCCCGCAAATGACAAGTGACAAATGACAAGTGACAAATGACCAATCGGAGCATTCATGAGCGAACAGGCCAAAGCCCAGACCGGCGTGAAGGCGGGCAAGAAGAAAAAGGTGCGCAAGGGCGTTACGCGCGGGGTTGTGCACATCAAGGCGACGTTCAACAACACGATCGTGACGATTACGGATCCCAACGGGGAGACGATCGCGTGGGCGTCGGCCGGCAAAGGGGGATTTTTCAAGGGCGCGCGCAAGAGCACGCCCTACGCAGCCGGCCGTGCCGCGGAAAATGCGGCCCAGATCGCCAAGAAGGCCGGGATGATGGAGGTGGAAGTGAAGGTCAAAGGCCCCGGCGCCGGGCGCGAGCAGGCGATTTTGAACCTCCAGAACGCCGGATTGAAGATCACCGGCATTGAAGACGTGACGCCGTTGCCCCACAACGGTTGCCGGCCGCCGAAAAAGCGGCGAGTGTAAGAAGCGGTTGGTGGATACAGCGCGAGAGAACCAGAGACAAATTATCAAAGCATCTCGACGGCGAGGCGGAAGAAAGATGGCCCCTAACGGTTGGGGCGGCAAACTTCGGCGATCCGGCGGGAAGCGCAGTTGCAGGAGAAACTTTTTATGAGAATGCGTTGGCGTGGTTTGGAATTGCCGTCGCGCGTCGTTCGCGACGAGCAGGTGTCAACCGATACGTATGCGAAATTTGTTGCCGAGCCCTTCGAGCGCGGCTTCGGCACGACCGTCGGCAACAGCCTGCGGCGCATTTTGCTCTCTTCCCTGGAAGGCGCTGCGGTGACGCATATTCGCCTCAAGGGCGCCGAGCACGAATTCTCCAGTCTTCCCGGCGTGATGGAGGATGTCACCGACATCATCCTCAACGTCAAGAGCCTGGTGGTGAAGCTCGACAGCGACGACACCAAGGAGATGAAGCTCACGGCCAACAAGCCGGGGCCAATCACCGCCGGCATGATTGAGGCCGATCCGGCGATCACCATCGTCAACAAGGACCACTTGATCGCCACGCTGACCGAGGGCAACCTGTTCGAGATGACCCTGACGGTCTCAAAGGGCCGAGGTTACGTCACCGCCGCGGATAATATCGAGGATACGGAGGAGCAGGAGATCGGCCTGATTTCCGTGGACAGCATTTATTCCCCGGTGACGCGCGTGCGCTACAGCACCGAGGATGCCCGCGTCGGGCAGAAGACGGACTATGACCGGTTGATCCTGGAGATCTGGACCAACGGCACGATCACGCCGGAGATGGCGCTCGTGGAAGCCAGCAAGATTCTCCGCAAACATCTCAATCCATTCGTGCAATATTTCGAGTTGGGCAGCGAGACCGCCAATGACGACGCGATCGCGGCGCTGCGCGATGCGAACAAGGCGATGATCGATCCCGACCTTCAGCAGAAGCTGAATATGACGATCCAGGAACTGGACCTCTCGGTGCGGGCGAACAACTGCCTGGAATCGGCCAAAATCGCGACCGTGCGCGACCTGGTGCGCAAGACGGATTCGGATTTGCTGAAAGTCCGCAGCTTCGGCAAGACCAGCTTGCGTGAAGTGAAACGAAAGCTGGCGGACCTGGGCCTGAGCCTGGGAATGGACCTGGATACGGCGGCGCCGCAGCAGGCGGCGGCGACGATGCTGGATGACAACGGCGAAGGCGAGGAAGCCCACACCAGCGGGGCGGCCGACACCTCCACCAGCGAATGAGGAAAATATGAGCAGTCACAGGTTATTCGGTCGCCAGCTCAGCCGCGACACCGAACACCGCACGGCGATGCGGCGCAATCTGGTTCAGAGCCTTTTCGAGCATGGAAAGGTGCGAACGACGTTGCCGAAGGCGCAGGAAGTGAAGGCGATGGCGGAAAAGCTGATCACGCTGGCGCGGACGGGAACGCTGAATGCCCGTCGCCGGGTGATCTCGATTCTGCAGGACCGGCGGTTGACCGATGACGAGCAGGAATTCACCGGCAAAACGGTGGTGCAAAAGCTTTTCGAGGAAATCGCGCCGAATTTTGCCGATCGACCGGGCGGCTACACGCGCATCATCAAGCTCAGCGATTTTCGCATCGGCGATGGGGGAAGTTTGGTCCTGTTGCAGCTTTTGACGGAGCAAGCGGCCCCGCGCGGGACGATTCGGCGCAGTGCCGGACGCCGGCGAAAGCGCGCCGAACGACGACACCAATTCGCGTCGCAAGCCCTGAAAAAGGCCAAGTCCGAGGCGTCTCCGGCTCCGGCGGAGGAAAAACCGGCCGAAGCGGCGCCGTCGCCCGCGGAATGAGGACCTGCGCGCCCCGCCTCCGCGATTTCAATCGGATCCAACATTGACACAAATTTGGTAAATGGTCTACAATCGCGCTGCCGTCGAGCTGGAAGGGACGACGGAAAAGGGAACCGGCCCAAAAAGTCCTTATGCTCGATCGCATTTCAGACGACCTGGTGGTTTTCTTTTACATTTCCGTTTTGACGGTCGTGGCGATCTACGGCTTCCATCGTTACATCCTGGTCTACCTGTATCTCAAGCACCGGCATGAAAACTATCAGCCCAAGAGCCAGTTCAATGAATTGCCGCACGTGACGGTGCAGCTTCCGATGTACAACGAAAACCTGGTGGCCGAGCGAATCATCGAGGCGACTTGCCAGATCGACTATCCGCGCGAGAAGTTCGAGATTCAGGTTTTGGACGACAGCACGGACGATTCGGCCCGGATTGCCCGGGAGGCGTGCGAGAAATGGGTTGCCAAGGGCTTTCCCGTTAAATACCTTCACCGGGATAACCGCAAGGGATACAAGGCGGGGGCGCTGGCGGAAGGGCTGGATCAGGCGACGGGTGAATTCATCGCGATTTTCGACGCGGATTTCCTGCCCCCGCGCGACATCCTGTACAACGTCATGGATTATTTCACCGACGAAAAGGTCGGCCTGGTGCAGGTTCGATGGGACCATCTGAATCGCGACGCGTCGCTGCTGACCAAGAGCCAGGCGATTTTTCTGGACGGGCATTTCGTCATCGAACACACGGCTCGAAACCGCAGCGGGCGGTTCATGCATTTCAACGGGACGGCCGGCGTTTGGCGGCGAAAGACGATCGACGATGCCGGCGGATGGGAGCACGACACCCTGACGGAGGATCTCGATCTGAGCTATCGGGCGCAGATGAAGGGTTGGCAATTCGTGTATCTGCCGCAGTTCTGCGCTCCGGCGGAGTTGCCGCCGGAAATGATCGGATTCAAGCAGCAGGCGCATCGGTGGACCAAGGGAAGCGTGCAGACCGCCATCAAGCTGCTGCCGAAGGTCTTGCGTTCCAAGCACCTTCCGCTTCGCATCAAGACCGAGGCGTTTTTCCATTTGACCAACACGATTGTGTACGTGCTGATGGTGCTGCTGACCGTGCTGATGTATCCGGCGTTCTTGAGCTTTTACAGCCCTCTGAAAGCGCACGCCCACACCTGGGGCCAAGGGCTGTTCAGTTTGAGCCTGTTCATCCTGGCGACGTGCTCGGCGAGCACGTTTTTCATTTTCGGGCAGCGCGAGTTGCTGGGGCGCTTGGCGGGGTGGAAGGCGCTGTTGTACATGCCGGTTTTGATGGCCCTGGGCGTGGGTATCAGCCTGAATAACGCCAAGGCCGTGGTGGAGGCGATCTGGGGCGCCATTCGCCGCAAGCCAAGCGAGTTCGTCCGGACGCAGAAATACGGTGTGACCGGCCTAGCCAAGCGCACCTGGCACAGCACCAGCGTTTGGACGCTGCGGCAATTGAGCTTGCCGATTATCGAAATTGCGTTCGGCTGCTACATGTCGTGCTGGATATTCATAAGCATTTATTACAATTTCTGTTTGCAGGCGGTGCCGTTTTTGGGGATTTTCGCCGGGGGATATTTCTACGTGGGCTTCAACAGCCTCTACGCGCTATACAAGATGAAGCAGGAAGCCGAGGAAGCTGCCGCCGCCCTGCTTGAAGCCGCGGTTGGGCCGATTTCCACCTGAAATTTGACATGCCCCTGGAATTGCCACACACCTCCGGCTGCCTGGTGTGCGGGCCTGCCAACGCTCGCGGATTACGCCTGAATTTGTACGTCGATCCCGCCAGCGGCGTCGTTGAGACGCGGTATGACCCGGCCGTCGAGCACGTTGGATTCGAGGGCATCGTGCACGGCGGAGCGATCGCCACCGTCCTGGATGAGGCGATGGTCTGGGCCGCATCATGGCACGGCAAGCGATTCTGTGTTTGCGGCGAGATAAACGTGCGGTTTCGGCAAAGCGCCAGGATCGGGGCGGCGCTGGTCTGCCGGGCCCGCGTGGAGTCCAGCCGCGCGCGATTGATCGTGACATCGGCCGAGGCCACGGACGAATCGGGGAAACTGATCGCCGCCGCCAGCGGCAAATACGTGCCGCTGCCGCCGGCGGAAAGCCGCGCGTTCGTGGCGACGTTTGTCCCCAAGCCGTCCACGGAGGCCGCCGCGGAAATGATGCGGTCACGGGGGTAGTTGCACGCCGGGGCATCGGCGATAATCCCAGGCCCTTGCGATGGAGGCGCCAATGGCACGGTCTTATCTGGTTCTGGGCGAGATTCTCTTCGTCGCAATCCTGTGCGCCGTCGCGTTCGTTTTGTTCCGGCAACATCCGGCGATTGCCAACGCCGTTCACGCGGACATCAAGCTGGCCGATACCAAGGCGCAGGTCTATTTGCAGCGAGACGCGGCGGGGCGGTATCAATATTTCATCTGGCATCCCGGCGGAGCAACGGACAAAGTGACCGCGGAGCAATTGTCCGACCAGCTTTACCGCGCTGGCGCAAGCGGGGGCATCGCACCCTATCTGGGCACGGCGTCAAGGAGCGTTCTCATCTGGCTCGGCGTTGGACTGTTCGGACAGGTGTTGTTCACTGGCCGGATGGTTGTCCAGTGGATCGCCAGCGAGCGCAAAGGCTCCAGCATCGTGCCGCCGATGTTCTGGTGGATGAGCCTCGTCGGTTCGCTGCTGCTCTTGGCGTATTTCCTGTGGCGGCGGGATCCGATCGGCTTGTTGGGGCAGGCGTTTGGGTCGTTTGTTTATCTTCGGAATATTCTATGGATTCTGGAAGGCAGGCAGCCAACGCCTGTGGCGGCAGCCGAGGCGGCCGAACCGATGACGCAGGGCTGAGCCGTCTTGCTTGGCGGATTCAAGAGCAGTTTTTCCCGCGTCCCCGGCGAAACGTATTGTCGCGGCCGAATTCCAGGATATGTTGATCGTCCAGCGCATGCGGGCGCGCGGGGTTTCGGGACTTCCGCCTTGGGGGAAGCAGGTTGATTCCGTGACTCCGCAGCCACGGCCGCACGCGACGCCGGACCCTCGGCATAATCCTCAGTATCGCATTGATCGCCAGCAGCAGGAGCAGGGTGAGGACCCACGCACCGACAATGGCGACGGCATAGAGGGCGCACAAGCGCCACAGGCCCATGCGGGACGGATGGACAATCGGATGGCGCTGAAGCGCCAGGAACCAGACGACCGCCGGAGGCAGCAGCAACGAAACCGCCAACCGCCACATCAGGGCCCTGCGGGTGTGCAGCTTGATGGGGATGCCACGAAGCGCGCCGCTGGTGATGCGGCGTTTGCCGGGCAAAGTAATCATGGCGAAGCCGATCACGAACATGGGCGTGCCCAGCGGGATCGGGAAAACGCCTCCCACCGCGATGGCCGAGAGCATCAGCACCCATCCCACGACGTTCTTGATGATGATCCAGGCATAGCGCCCGAGGAATGTTCTGCGCTCGGGTGGATTCTTCTCGGATTTTAAGGGTCTATTGGGAACAGGCATTTCAATAAAGTGGGGGTCGCAGACGACGCCCAATCAATAAAGTGGAAATACTGAACAGCATCGTCGGCAGCGGCGCCGCTTCGGAAAGAACCAATACGCCGATCGTCTGCTGCGGAATGGTCAGAGTAAATGGGTTGCCAAGCCCGTTGAGCTTCTGAGCCGTGGGGGCGCGGATCGTTGAACCGGTGATGTTCCCAACGCCAAAGAGGTAAAGCGTGCCGTGTTTGGCAACCGATGGCACTCCCATCAGGGTCGCCGTGATCCGGCGATCCTGAGACATGTCCGATGCCGAGCCGTCGTTGACGAACAACAGAGCCACGGTGCCGTCCGGTCGCTTGACAGCATGGACACGCAGCTTCGGATCGCGGCACACGGTGGACACGAACTGATCGCCCGTGGAAGCAAAACGGCTCACCATTTGAATGCCGTAGTATTCTCCAGCCGGCTGAGGCGGGCCGTCGCCAAGGTAGGGTCGGCCGATCATTTCCAGCAAGTCCATGTTGCGCACGCCATTTTCAAACCCCGTCACGTAGGCGTCGGCGGCAAACAGGGCATAGGAAACCATGGAAGGGTTTTGGGCCGCGTAATTGAACTCCGTGATGTTGATCTCGAAATCGTTGGCCCCCTTGTAGGCGTAGATTCGGGCACTTTTGCGAAGGTTGCTTACCAATTGGCTCAGGGAGAAGGGGCCCGATATCACCGCGCCGGGAAGCGATCCAACCGGGTCGCTGGCGTTGGCCCCATTGGGATACCAGTGGATGATTCCGAAGTCGATGTAATCGCCGGCGATTTGAAGCAATATGCTGTCGCCGCTGTTATTCGGGAACGCGGCAAATCCAGCGCCGATCTTGATGGTGGGGTCCACTGACTTCATCAACCTGGCAAACTGAATGAAATTGTGTGCATACGCGGCAGGAGAGAGTAGCGGATTTTGCTTCCGACCGGCATTGTCTTTGGAGTTCCCATTCTTATACCGCGCGTGCAAGTCATATTCCCACTGGATGCCGCTGTAGCCATTGCCGCCGACTTCGTTACCGATTTCCCAATATTTCACATGAACCGCGGCAGGATGGTGAATCGCCAAAAATGAAAAGCTGGGATTGTAATCACCGACCGCGGTAGCCCACGACTGATACTCGCCGGGGGTCGAGGATCGAAGTTTTGCCCAATACCCTGCGGTGTACCATTTGATACCTGCCGCATCCGTCCCGAGTACCACATCGGCGGCGCCGCGATAAATGCTCGGATTGGCGTTGGCGTAGGCCACGCACGCTGCCGCCTCCTGCGGCTGTCCACCGATCGTGTCGGTCGTATTCGAGCCGTAGTTGATCGTCACCATCCCCGTCGTGTGGGATTCATCCATCACGTGGATGAAGTTCCCGATATCCGAATGCGCGGCAATATACGCCCCGGCATTTCCCGTCCCGGTTGACCAATTGTATAGATCTGCGTAACTACCCCCTGGATACCGCAGCATCTGCACGCCCGATGCCTTGATCAATCCGGGCAGAGACGCGTTTCCCCATTGATTTGCGTAAACGGAAGTGTGCAGCCCCAGCCCGGTGGCTGGCATCGTCGCCTCCACGGAGCTGTTTGCGTATTGCAGCGGTGTATCAGCGAGGACGGTCACGCGGGTCGATACCTGGGCGCTGACCGCGTTGGTCGCGACCCCAATGCCCAAACCGATACCCAAAGCCCAAGCGGCCCGCGGCAGGGAGAGGGCATCCATTGCAATATTCTCCTCTTAAATTGGTTGCGGGGAGTATACCTTGAAGGCGCGTCCGCGACCAACGAACCGCGGCAAAGGAAATATCTCAATTGCGTGATGGGGTCATTCACGTCGCGGATGCATGCGGCTCCTGCATCCGTTGCCGCAGGGTGGTCATCATGTCGCGGACTTCCTGGGCCATGCGCGTGTTGGGGAAATCGTTCATGATCTCCTCGCCGAGGCGAACGGCATCGGCGATTCGCTGCTCCTTGACCGCCTGGGCGAAGCGGATGCGCAGCGCTTCGCGTTTTTCCTTAAAGACGTTGCGGGCGATTTCCTGCATGGAATCCGCTTCGGCGGGGGTCAGGTACATATCCAGCTTTTTGAGGATTTCGATGCTGCCGTCCACGTCGTGACGGTCGATGGCATCCTGCCAGCTTTCGCGGAGCTGGCGTTTTCGCAATTGCCGGCGCGATTCGATCTCCTCGGGAAGACGCTTGACGTGCTCGTCGTCGGGGAATTGTTCCATGATCTGCTGGGCTTCCTGCAGGGCCGTACCCCAGGCCTCAGACTTGATGTGGCGATCGACCGGCGCCAAAAGCTCGGCCAATTGCTTGCGCTGAGCCTCCGTGCGTTTGCTGGCGATTTCCGCGCGGAACTCGTCGGCCTGCTGCTTGTAGCCGAATTGCCGTTCGATATCGTTGGCCAGGACATGGGCGGCGTCCCAATTGTGACGGGCGATTTCCTCCACGACGGCGCGATGGACCGCATCGTGATCCTTCTCGCGGAACGCCACCGCCTTGGCGCGGTCGCTGAGGAGTTGCTGCTCGCTCATCAGATTCATCAAGATCGAGATTCCCTCCAGGCGATCGCCCAGCGCCGTCATGAACGCGGTCTGATGCCGAAGGTTGTCTTCGCGAGCCGCGACAAGATTCAGGGCGATGGGGAGGGTCACTAGGATCGCGATCAGACCGAGGTAACCGGCGGCGAGGAGCGCGGCTCCGGTGGCGAGGGAAGAACCATCGGCCGGGGGATGCCGCAGCAAGGAGATGCCCACCGCCAGCGCGGCAACCACCGCGAGGAACGCAATTGCGAAAATCCAGGTGAACGTCGGGACGCTTCGTTTCTCCATCGGACCCTCGCGCTGTGGACCGGAAATGCCAAGCGTTACGCTATGCGTAGCCTATGTCGGGTGACGGCGACAAGTCAATTCTTGGGCTTGGCCGCCGGCGCACTCCTGGGCTTCTGGCGGAGGCGCCGTTCCAAGTCCTGCACCATTTGTGCCCGCTCCGAACCCATGAGCCGCAACATGGCCCAGCCACATAAGACACAACTGATGACCAGGAAATAGTTCATCTTCAAGCGCCCAATCAGTTCATCGGAAGGTCGGGGAGCGGGGGTTTAGAATCTCTTTTCTAACACCGCCAAGTACCCGCCGTCGTGATAACTCTGGGGGTCGGAGGAACTGGGGAGGATCGAGTCTTGAAGGATCAGGTCCAGGCCCGAGTGGCGGTCCATGAATTGCTTAATCTGAAGCTCATTTTCTTCCGGCCAGACGCTACAGGTGCTATAAACCAGCAGACCGTCGCTCCCCAGCCAGGGAAGGCTGTCATCGAGGATGTCCCGCTGAATTTTCAGGAGACAATCCAGCCCGGAGGCGTAGCGGGCCTCGGGTCGGCGGGCCAGGACGCCGCTGTTGCTGCACGGGACGTCGATCAGGATTCGGTCGAAGGAGCCGGGAATCTCCGCGGCGACTGGGGCCAGCTTTCCAACCTGAAGGACGTTCACGTTGGAAATGTGGCGAGGCTTCAGCATTTTCATCAGGGTGGCGCAGCGGAACTCGGACGGATCGACGGCCAAGACCTGGCCGCTCGGCCCGACGCGCTCCTGGATCTGCATGGTTTTGGTGCCCAATCCGGCGCATCGGTCCAGCACGCGCTGGCCCGGAGAAATCCGCATCTGCTCGACAACGCCCGCCGCCGTCGCATCCTGCACCTGAGCCAGACCCTCACTGGCCCATTGAGCCAGAACCGCGCGTCGAGCCTCGCGGACGACGAACAAGCCGGGCTCATGATGCGGCAGAATTTCAACGCCTGGCGCCTTCAGCGCCGATGGCTCGATGCCTTTGAACAATCGAACAATCGTCGGCGGTTCGGCGTTGTCATGGCGACAGAACGCCAGTGCCCGTTCATTGCCCAGCAGCGCGACCAGGCGGCGAAAAAGCTCCGGCGGATGGGATAGAACAAACTGAGCGTATCCTTCCGGATCGCTCTCAACATCGGGAATGGGCGGAGGCGGCTGGCGACCCACATTCCGCAAAACCGCATTGACGAATCCAGCCGAACGAGGCCGGCCGAACCGCTTGGTCTGTTCCACCGCCTCATCGACCGCCACCGGCGCAGGAATCCGATCGAGAAACTTCAGTTGATATATTGCGACGGCCAGAATCTTGGCGACCAGCGGATCGATCTGCGCGGCGGATTTGCCGGAGTAATGCTGAATATCGCGCTGCAACGACAAAAGGGACTTGACCACCCCATTGACGATCTGTTCGGCCAGCGCCCAATCCCGAGGATCGCGGGGCTCCGAGGGCTTTCGCTTACGGACAAGATTCGGCTTCCATCCCGGAAGCCGTTTGCCGTCGAGCTGAATGAGAGCAAAATCGCGAGCGTTCAACTGGTTCCCGCTTGATTTGAGTCAGACCCGAGACCTACCGCCTGTACAGGGTGACGCGCAAGACCGTCGGCGTGGAGGTGAAAATAAGGCCCCAGTCGGTCTGGTCGCCGTTGAGGATTCGGTTTGGCTTAAACACGCCGGTTTCATATCGGCCTTCTTCCACGCTGAGATATTGCCACGGTTTTCCCGCGGCCGGTCCGGCGGGGAGAAAGCCGACGCGGCAATACAATCCCGTAACGAGGAACTGATTATCGCCGAGTTGTGCGACGAGCGCGCGCCCATTGGGTTGAAGCGGAGCTGCAGGCCGCGTGGCTGGGCCAAACCCGCGCCTCATCGGCCGATGCCAAATGGGCGCATCCCACGCTCCAAAGTGCAGAACTTCATCCGGCGGCTCTAGTCGCGGATTCTCCGGGTCTGCCGTCGATTCCGGCTTGGGCGGTGGCGGCGTCGCCCCGAGCGGCAGGTCCGGCGGATTGCGCTCGTCCACCGACGTCTGGACCTTGCCTTCAAAATTGAGCCGCGCGATGTCGCGCATCATCGGGCCGATCAACTCATAATCCAGAGCGATCGGAGCAAACGCCTCTTGGGGCGTCATGCCGGCGCCCGGCGGAAAATCGAAATTTCGCGTGTAATCCAAACCGAACGGGGAAAATCCGATGGCCCCACGGCCCAGTGCGGCAAAGAGGAAGCGAGCGTATGCGCCTTGGCCGATCGTCTCGGGAATGAACAGTGGATTGTCCGGGCGGTGATAGAAATCGAGCGCCTTCAGATAGTGGGCCGATTCACGCTGGTAGATATCCGGGGCCAGCAGGTCGATGGCAGGGGCTTCCGCTTTCCAAATCGGAAAGACGTTGTCGTTCGGTCCTCCAACTTCGTATTTTGGCGGATGCCCCGGCTTCAAAGGGTCGCGCAGCGACGCGTTGACGTACATCGGCAGTGGATAGACCGCCTTGCCGGCCGCGGCGACCTGGCCAATGTATTTCGAGACGCACCAGACCTGAAAATATTCATCGGCGTCGTCGCCGAAGGCATCCTTCCAATTGGCCGGCTGCGGGACGCCGGTCCTGTTCATGGCTACCAATACATCGGTCGGCACGGGACTCTCAAAGAGCCGCTGCGCGGCGGTGGAATAATCGCGCACGCAGCCCCAGGCGCCCGGCTCGTTCTCCACCTGCACCATCAGGACCGTGTGCTGCGAATCGGCTTCCTTGAGGTGTCGCATGAGCGCCGAGAACGCCGTGATATCCGCCTCGAGAGTCTCCTTCGCCAGCGGACTTGGCGAGTCCACCTCCTTGCCATCCGGGCCGATCATGTTGGGATATCGATTCGGATCGAGCTTCATCCATCGCGGCATGTAGTGGTTGCTGCCATTTTTCCACGTGCCGAACCACAGCAGCACCAAATGGACTTTGTGCTCGCGGGCCTGGCCAAGGAGCGTATCCACCAGCGAATAATCGAACCGTCCTTGCTGAGGTTCAAACTGTTCCCAATAGACCGGGATTTCGACCGTGTTGACGTGCGTGAATTCCATCGCGGGCCAGACCCTGGGCAACGTGGCCGGCCACGCGCTGGAATTATTCACCTGCGCTGCGAGGATCAAGTATGGCGCACCATCAACAAATAGTGCATACCTCGCGTCCTTTTGCACCATATGCGGAATCGCGGCATCGTCGACATCCGCCCGGGCGGGGGGATTTGCCAGAAAAAAAACAACGGCAATGATTAACGCCCAACAAGATGGATTTGGAAATTGGGCGGTCATCATCGAGGCGGTCCTTTGGCCAGCGCACCTCATTCTACTCGATGACGGCGGGCGCGGACGAGCGAGGCCCGAGCGGAAAAAGTTCGGTCAAATCGATTCCAGTTTCATTCCGGGCATCCAAGGATTTCCGCGACGATAATCGGACAGGGCCATCGAGCGTTTATTGTCAGGTTGGATCTCGACGAGATCAATGGCTCCGTCGGCGCAGGTGACGGCGCCGCCGGTCGTGATTTCGCCGGGTGGCCGGTGCGGGCCTTCGCCCTCGGCGGGGCGAGCGCGGACGAGAGTCAGGCGGGCGCGTTCAACGCCGGCGACATCGAGCAGACGAACGCGGCAGCCTGGCCAGGGATATAGACCGCGAATCTTTCGGGAAATTTCAACCGCGGCGGACCTCCAATCGATCACCGCGAACTGACGCGAAAGCCTGGAGGCCGGCGTCGCATGCGTATCGTCCTGGGCGATTTCCGTGACTCGGCCGGCTTGCAGGTCTTCGATGGTCCGAAACATCAGCCGGGCTCCGTCGGTTGCCAGGCGGTCGTGCAATTCGCCGGCGGTTTCCAATTCCGCGATCGGCAACGGCGACTGAGCCAGGATGTTGCCGGCGTCCATTGTCTGCGCCAGACGGATGACGGAGTTTCCGGTCTCCGTTTCGCCGCGGAGGATGGCCCAGTTGATCGGCGCCGCTCCTCGAAATTTGGGGAGGAGCGACGCGTGCAGATTCACGCTGCCGAGCCGGGGATGGTCCGCCACGGCCGGGGCGATCTTTTGGCCGAAAGCGATGACGATCATCAGATCGGCGGGAGGAAGAGGCTGGGCATTGATGTTGTCCGTGCGAACCAGGGGCAGCGAACGATCCAGTGCAAATTGCGCGATCGCGGTCGGAGTGAGTTTGCGGCCCCGGCCGGCCGGGCGGTCGGGCTGCGAGCGGACCGCAACGATTTCCTGACGCGCCTCCAGGAGCGCGGCCAACGTCGGAACGCCAAACTGCCCGCTGCCGGTGAAAATGATTCGCATGGGGTGAGCTATTTAACTCTTCGGCGGGGTTGGTCGCGATTTTCGGCCACATATTTCTCTTCCAACTCCTTCAAAATCTTGCGATTTTCCATCTTGGCGGTCGGGCCCATGTGATCGACCAGGAGGATTCCGTTGAGATGGTCCAGCTCGTGTTGCCAGATGCGGGCGACATAATCGGTTTCGGCTTGCTCGATCAGGTTGCCGGCGGCGTCCTGCGCTCGGATTTTCACGGACTTGGCGCGGACCACATCGACGTTGATGTTGGGGAGGCTGAGGCAGCCTTCCTGACTGGTTTCTTCTCCCTCGGCATCGAAGAGGGTGGGATTGACGTAAACGCGATCATCCTCGGGGTTTTGGGTGGGGCTGACGATAAACAGCCGGATGTTGTGCCCCACCTGCGCAGCCGCCAGACCCACGCCGTGAGCTTCGCGCATGAGTTCAAACATGCGGCGCACCAGAGCGCCTAGTTTATCCCCGAAATTGTCAACGGGAACGCTGACGCGCCGAAGGCGCGGATCGGGATAAGAAATAATTCTTAAATCATCAAACATTACGAGGCTCGAATCAGAGACCGAAAACGCATAACATCAGCGGCCATAGACAGTAGATCAATTGGTTGACAGGTTCAACCGGACTCGCATAATTTGCGGATTACAACCTTGAAGGTCAATGAAGCTGACCCCCCTCGGCCTGCATGGCTGCCTATCTGCACAGGGGTGGACTTGAAGGGAATGGCCCGTGGCTGAAGTTCCGGAAGGATATAAAGAGGTACCCCCAGAAGACCGGGCCAAGGCGAAGGTCTTTTTCGACCGGGGCCGCACCGTCGCCGGGACGGGGAATTTCGAGTACGCCATCTCGATGTACCTCAGTGGCTTCGAACTCGACCCCGATGCCATCGAAGCCCATCAGGAACTGCGCGACATTGCGATGAAACGGAAGGCCAGCGGCGGGAAGGCCATCGGGTTCCTTGAAGCGATGAAGCTCAAGCGGCCCACCAGCGACGACAAGGTCAACATGATCAACGCCGAGAAGTTGATGTCGTTCGATCCGGGAACCACCGATCACATGCAGTCGCTGCTGCAAAGCGCCTATCGCGGGGGCTATTGGGATACCGTGCTTTGGATCGGCCAAATCTTTCAAAAGGCCAATGCGGACGCCAAGAAGCCGGATTTCAACAAATTCATCGTCCTTCGGGATGTCTACAAGGGCCTGAAGCAATGGCGGCTGGCGGCGGACGCGTGCCAATACGCGCTGATGCTCCGCCCCCTTGACATGGACCTGGCGACGGAATTGAAGAACCTCGGGGCGATGGACACGATGGAATCGGCCGGCTACTCCAAGGGCGGAAGCTTCCGCGACCAGATTAAGGACATGCAGAAGCAGGCGCTGCTGCTCACCGGCGACAAGGATTTCGCGGATTTGGATGCCCAGCAGGCGATCATCGCGCAGGCCGAAAGTGACTACAAAGCCGAACCCCACGATCCCGGCAAGGCGATGCGCCTGGTGGACGCGCTGGAGAAGACGGAGCATCCCGAGTTCGAGAGCAAGGCGGTCGAATTGTTGCAGGAATGGTTCGACAAAACCAAGCAGTTCCGTTATCGCCAGCGCATCGGCGCGATCAACATGAAGCAGCTCAGCCGCGTGGAACGCGGCAAGCGCGAAGCGCTGATGCAGGACCCGAAGAACGAAGAGCTTCGCAATGATTATGCGCAGTTCAGCCGCGAACAGCTTGAATTTGAATTGAAAGAATATGAACTGGCGGCCGATGCGTACCCAACGGACATGCGCTGGCGCATTGAGATCGGCAAACGACTGTTCAGGCTGAACCGATTCCAGGACGCCATACCTGTTTTGCAGCAGGCGCGAAGCGATCCGAAATTCCGCGTCGATGCCGGCATTTTGCTTGGCCTGGCGTTCTTCCAGGCGGGTTTTAATGACGAGGCCGACGACACGCTCGGACAACTGATCAAGGATTACCAGCTTCAGGGCGACGATCGGTCGAAGGAAATGTACTATTGGCGCGCGCGTGTTCTGGAGAAAAAGGGCCTCAAGCCCGAAGCCATTTCCCACTACAGCAAGGTCGCGCAGTGGGAGTTCAATTACAAAGACGTCCAGACGCGCATCAAAAAGCTGCGGGCATAATGCTGCTGCAAGCGAAAGACGTGGGGCACGCATACGGCGCTCGCATCGCCTTGCGCGGGGTATCCGTGTCGCTGGATTCGGGACAAGTGGTGGGGCTGATCGGGCCCAACGGCAGCGGGAAAAGCGCGCTGATCAAGGCGCTGCTGGGACACGTTCAGGCGACGGGGGAAATTTCCTGGCGAGGAAAAAATATCCGGGCCTGGCGGCCGCGCGAACTGGCGCGCCTCGTGGCCTATTTGCCGCAATCGCCTCGCCACGAACCGGGCCAAACCGTCGCCGAAACCCTTCGGCTCGGACGCGCCCCGTATTGGGGGGCGTTTGGATTGGAATCCAGCGCTGACCAGCGCGTCACCCTCGACGTGGCCAGACTCCTGGGGCTGGAAGACTTGCTGGACCGGCCGATGGACCAGATGTCCGGCGGACAGCGCCAGCGTGTTTACATCGGCCGCTGTCTGACGCAGGAGCCCGCCGCCTTGCTGCTCGATGAACCCAACACATTTCTCGATCTCAAACACCAGATCGATCTATGGCGGCTTCTGCGCGACCTGGCCAGCAAAAGGAATCTTGCGGTGCTGCTGGCATCGCACGAGCTGAACATCGCGGGGGCGCATGCGGATCGGCTGATGCTCCTGCATGATGGCTTGCTGGCGGCATCAGGAAGCGCCGACGCGGTCTTGCGGCCGGAGATCCTGTCCACCGTTTACGGCGTCGGGATTGAGCGCTATGGCGACGCCGCCAATCCCGTTGTTGTGCCGCGATTCTAGAATCGAGCAAGGAAGTAGATCGCCGCGATAAGGCAGCCGATGGCCCCGCAGATGATTCCGGCGATGGCCATCCCACGGCCTCCCCGGTTGGGCGACTCGACGCTGGCGACCTGTCTCATGCCAACGATGCCGAAGATAATGGCCAGCAGGGACGGAATGACGAATGGCGATGTCGGCAGGCCGATGATCCCCAGCACCAGCGCCGCGACGCAAAAGCCGTTGCTGGCGCCGATGGCATCGACGGTGGTTCCTTCCATCGTGAACGGCATGCCGCAGTTCTTGCAATTGTTGTAGGTGATCGGGCTGCTGGCGGAGCAGCGGGGGCAGACGATGAATTGTTTGCCGTCGCTTGCGCGATGGATCTTGGGCGCGCGGGCGCCGGCGGCGGCGTAGGCGTGGACCGGATGCGGGTCTTGTTTGATGATCTGCCGCGTCTTGGGGTCGATCAGGCGGTTGTAGCGGTCGAGGATCGGAATGGTGATCTGGTTGCCGCAGGTCGGACACTGACCCTCCTGCGCGGCCATGGATTCGGTGGCTTCGAGGCGGCTGGAACAATAACCACAGTTAAAGCCGTACCTTTTACCGGAAAACCGCGGGCTGCCGGGGGGGCGTTGCGGCCCGATGGCGGCGCTAATCCCAGCCGTGATCACGGGGCCGCCGCCGGGGGCAGCGCCTGCCGCCACCGTCTCGGGCACCGGCACGCGCAGCGTCGTGCGGCAGACCGGACATCTCAGCAATTGTCCCGCCTGGGCCGCCTCCGCCGACAGGGAGGTCCGGCAAATATGGCAGGGGAAGACGATCATGGGCCGCTCGAAATATCGTAGAATGCCGAATGCCAAATGCCAAATGCCGAATGAAAGGCGAGGTGCCTGTCTTTACATTCGGCATTTGGCATTCGGCATTCGGCATTTTCTTCGCCTCCGTCATCGCCGGCCATCCGTCTTGATCTTCAGCCCCTTGAAGCGGACGCATTTCAGTTTCCTGGCATGCTGCGTGGCGGTGTGGGACAGAGCCGTGCTCAGGAGCCGGTTTACTTCGGCCGAACTGAAGCCCGCAGCATCAAGGCGCGCCTCCACGCGGCCGTCACCCAGCGGATGAATATGGAAGATCAGGTAGCCCGCAGGCTTATCCCCGACGAATGCCGCCAGCACGCTCTGCCGCGCCGAGAGCCAGCCGTCTTCGTCGAGTAGCAGGGTATTTCGATCGCCCAGACGGCCAATCAGCTTCAGCACCGCCGGCCAGCGCGCGTGCGAATGATCGACGACTTCAATCCGCGCCTTTTTGTTGGATGCCCGCGCCCCGGCGGGGCGGGCAGTTCTTTTTCTTCTTTGTACCCGCATGACCGATTACCTCACTTCGCCTTAGCTCCACTGCTTTCGGATTGCCGTAACGGATGTTATCAACAATCATGCCGTGAAACAGGTATAGTTTCCGCAAAAACCATTCCAATTTGACGGCGTTGGAAATTCAATTGGGCTGAGAAACCACGGAAGCTGCTAGGTTCGGCCCCTTAGGCGGCGAAAGCGGAGACCTCGCGCTTGAGGCGGTGGCCCAAGCGGTCCCTTTCAACTTCCAGGTCGTACCAGGATTGCAGATTCATCCAATAACGGTCGGACAGGCCAAAGAATAGCGAAAAGCGCAGGGCGGTGTCCGCGGTGATGGATCTTTTGCCGTGAACGATTTCATTAATTCGCCGGGGAGGAACGCTGATGCTCCGAGCCAGGCGATACTGCGATATCCCCATCGGCTTGAGGAATTCCTCCAGCAAAATTTCGCCGGGATGGATCGGCTTGAGTTTTCTTCGCATATTGATGCTCCGGGTCAATGATAGTCCACGATTTCCACGTCCCAGGCGCCGGCTTTGTCCAAGCGAAAACAGATTCGCCACTGACGGTTGATACGGATGCCGAATTGTCCGCTTCTGTCGCCGCCGAGTTTCTCGAGCCGATTGCCCGGCGGAATCCGAAGGTCTTCGATTCGTTCGGCGCCCTCGATGAGCAGCAGTTTCCGTAACGCCAGCTTTTCGATGGAGCGGAAACGCTTTGTGCCCTCACGACGGAATATCCGCTCCGTCTCCTTGCATTTGAACCCGCGAATCATGCTGCGCCAAGGATCATATCGCTACTCGTTAATAACGTCAATCGTTATCAAACATTGGGCGGGAATCAGCGAATCCGGAATTGCCGGGGGCGCGGGAAACCCAAAAAACCGGTCCAAGAGGTAATGTTGCACGTCAATTTCCAAATCGAAACCAATCGACGTCCGCAAAGCCTTTGGAGGATTTGCCGACCGGAGCATTGCAAAAAAGACCGACTTTGGCGCCGATCCATAAATCGTTGGCGGCTGTAAACGCCGGCCCGATTTCTGTAAACCGCTCGTTGTCAGGGCTGTAGCTAAAAACGCAGTTGCCGCCTGGATTGACCTTGACCCGAAGGAAAACCGACTGGCCCGGAATCGTTCGGGACTCGTTTTCGTCATCCGAGCCGGGGAGGGGATCGCCACGCCAATGGGTGGGGCGATGGGCGATAAAAGTCGTGCGGATGATCTTCAGGCCGGCGGGATCCTTCTCGACCTGTAGGGCGCCTGTCGACAATCCCGCGACCACAAGCCCGGCCCGATCGCCATCCTCCAGCTTCGCAAGCTCGAGGCGAGCCGTCACCGTGAAAGCCTCCGCGGGGAATTTCTGGAGCAGGAGATTTGGGCGGTCAAACAGCACCGCCGGCGTCGCAACGGCCTTCATCCGCAAAAACCCAGGTCGCTCGGTTAATGAAATCCAGTCATCCTGGAAATCGGCCCACCATTGCCATTGCAGGCCGAGCGTCGGCTGATTGAATTCATCGCTGGTCTGGGGGACGGCGATAGGCCAGTTTTTGCCGACATCCGGCTTGGGATGAGACATCACCGGTTCACCGGCATCGCCCATGATCGGCCAATCATCGACCCACTGAACCGGCTGGAGGTGAACAACTCGGCCATAGGGCAGGTATTGCTGAAAATGGATGAACCAACTCTGCCCGGTCTGGGTTTGGACCCATCCGCCCTGGTGGGGTCCGTTGATATTTGTTTTGCCTTGCCGCAGGACGACGTGGGAATCGTACGGGCCGTAAATATTCTTTGACCGGAGAACGATTTGATATCCGCCGCCAACCCCGCCGCCGGGGGCCATGATGTAGTAATAGCCGTTGCGCTTGTAGAGCTTGGGGCCTTCGAGGGTGGTGTAGTTGCCATCCTTGCCGTCGAAGACGCGCGTACCCTGGTCGAGGAGTTGCGTTCCATCAGGGCTCATTCGGTTGATGTCCAGCACATTGCTGATGCCCGCGCGCGAGCCGGAAAACGCGTGAACGAGATACACCTTGCCGTCGTCGTCCCAGAAGGGACAGGTGTCGATCCAACCTTTGGAATCTTTCACGCGAACGAGGGGGTCCCAGGGGCCGGCGGGATTTGGGGCCTTGGCCATAAAGATGCCGTAGTCAGGATCGCCGAAGAATATGTAGAACTGTCCGTCGTGAAAACGAATCGCCGGCGCCCAAACCCCGCAGCCGTGAACCGGCGTCTTGAAACGAACGATGGGGTATTTGTCGATCGCGTGGCCGATGATCGTCCAGTTGACCAAGTCCCTGGAATGCAGGATTGGCAACCCGGGGAAACAACTGAAGCTCGAAGCCGTCAGATAGAAATCATCGCCGACGCGAATGACATCGGGGTCTGAATAATCGGCGAAGAGAATCGGATTTTTGTACGTCCCATCGCCATTGTCAGGACACCACGCACCCGGCCCCTGAGCGATGGAAATGGATCGGGCAAAGCCGACCAGCAATACCAGGAGCAACGGCCCGCATCGATGAATATGATGCATGATGCGGTAGTATTATGTTGGCAAAGCGGAGTATTGTCATGCCGAAGAATCAATAAGGAACCATGAGCCAAACCAATCCACCTCGCGTGGCTCTGATTAGCGGAGGCGCAATCCGCGTCGGGCGGACCATCGCTCTTCACCTGGCCGATGCGGGGTTCGATATCGCGCTGACGTTCTTGAACAACGCCCAGGCAGCCAAAGATTTGGCCCGCGAGATCGAAGGCAAATCCCGGCGCTGCGTCGCGATCCGCGCGGATTTATGCGATCCAGCCGCCGCCGTCGAAGCGATCAATGCCCAATTCTCGACAAGCTTTCAACGGCTCGACGTGCTCGTCAACAACGCATCGCTTTATGAGGCGGACGCCCCGGGCGATTTGTCGCAGACACGGCGACTGTGGGCGATCCACGTCGAATCTCCGCTGCTGCTTTGCCGGCATTTTGCGCCAATGCTCAAATCGGCGGGGGGGTGCGTGGTGAACATGCTCGATTTGTTGGCCGAGCGGCCGATGCCGGGATACCTATCTTACTGTGCCAGCAAAGCGGGGCTGTGGAACCTGACGCTGGGACTGGCCCGCGAACTGGCTCCGGGCGTGCGAGTCAACGGGATCGCGCCGGGAGTGGTGGAATGGCCGGCGGATCTGTCATCGGAGAAACGGGAGCAATATCTTCGCCGTGTCCCCCTGGGCCGGGCTGGAACGCCGCAGGACGTCGCCGCCGCCGTGCATTTCCTGTGCACCGGCGCCAATTACATCACCGGGCAAATCCTCCGCCTCGATGGGGGACGGTCGATCGCATGATAGAATGCAGCCGCTGACGCGGTTGCATTTTGGTTTTGGGCCCTAGAATACCCCCATGTCGATCATCTCCGCCGAAGTCGCGATCATTGGGGCCGGGCCGATTGGGATCGAATTGGCCGTCGCCTTGAAGAAGGTGGGCATCGACTATCTGCATTTTGACGCGCGCCAAATCGGCTACACCATCTCATGGTTCGCGCCGCAGACGCGATTCTTCAGCTCCAATGAACGAATCGCGATCGCCGGCGTTCCCCTATTCACGCCCGATCAGACCAAGTGTACGCGAGAACAATACCTGGCTTACCTGCGGTCGGTCGTCGTCCAGTTTGATCTGAAGATCAACACGTACGAGCCGGTGATCGACATTCATCGCGGCGGCGATGAGTTCTTGCTCACCACCCGGCGGGGGGGCGGCGAAGCCAAATATCGCGTGAGAAAACTCGTCCTCGCCACTGGCGGCACGGAACGTCCCCGCCCCTTGGACGTCCCCGGCCATGATCTGCCGCACGTGAGCCATTATTTCCAGGACCCTCACCAGTATTTTCAGAAGGATCTGCTGATCGTGGGTGGGCGCAATTCCGCGGTCGAAGCGGCCCTGCGATCCCATTACGTGGGAGCGCGCGTCTCGATGAGCTATCGCAAGACGCAGTTCGACTCGGCCCGCATCAAATACTGGCTCTGGCCCGAGATGAACGGCCTGATCAAATCCGGGAAACTGAAAGCACATTTCAATACGACGCTGAAGGAGATCCGCCCCGGCGAGGCGTTTCTGGCGGGCGAGAACGGTCGAATCATCGATGTCCCCGCCGATTTCGTGCTGCTTCTCATCGGATATGAGGCGGACATGACGCTGTGCCGGCTGGCCGGGGTCGAATTGAAGGGGCCAGGGCAAGCGCCGGTCTTCGATCCGACAACGATGCAAACAAATGTGCCGGGAGTTTACCTTGCGGGCACGGCCGTGGTCGGAACGCAGGAGAGATACGCCATCTTCATCGAGAATTGCCACGTGCACACGCAGCGCATTGTTGCGTCCCTGTCGGGGTCCGCGCCGCCGCCTTCTCCCGCCCCCCTGGATCGGCCGGAAAGCTGAACCAAAGCCACATTGCGCTCGCGTGCGGATTCCAGACTAGAATCATCGCGGTATGAGCCAGATGGACGGGCTGGGGCTTTCGGGCATTCGCCTTGGGCGCCGGCCGGACACGGATATCGAGCATGTCATCGTCCAGCGACCGCTGGAGCGGATTCTCTCTTTCACCGGATACTCGATCGACAACGTCGTGGATGATCCGATCGCCAGGCACGCCGTGATCGGATACTACAAGTTATTCCGCCACATCCAGCGGCGCTCGGAATGCATCGACCTCGAGCGGCAATGGAACCCGTGATGCATTTCCCCGCGGCGATCACGGGCATCGGGCTGGTTTCGGTCCTGGGCGCAACCGCCGGCCGAACCTGGGACGCGCTGCTGGCGGGGCGGTCGATTTCCGACCATGCCCGCGTGGCTGGCTTTGCCGGGCCGGATCGCGCCGTGCCGATGGCCGCGGCGGCGGCCGCGGAGGCGCTGGCGCAGGCAGGGTGGTCACAACCCGATTGCGGCAAATCCGATTCGGCCCTGTTTGTCGGAACGAGCAAAGGCTCGATCGAATCGTGGATGCAAGTCAAAGTCCCGGACCTGCATCACGGCGATCTGCATCAGGGGCTCTCACACATCGATTGCGAGCTTAGCCAAAAGCTGAGATTTGGAAGCGGTCCGCGCATGACGGTTTCATCCGCCTGTTCCAGCGGATTGCACGCGCTGCTGCGGGCGGCGATGGCGATCGAATTGGGCGAAGCGCGGCGGGCGCTGATCGTCGCCGTGGAGGCATCGGTCCATCCGCTGTTCGTCTCCAGCTTTCAGCGGCTCGGCGTGCTGGCGCCGGAAGGGCATGGATGCCGGCCGTTCGATCGAACGCGGAAGGGTTTTATCATCAGCGAAGCCGCCGCCGCCGTTTGCCTGGAATCATCGATCGACGCGCCAGCCCGGCCGCTGGCGCGAATCGAGCGCTGGGCGATCGGCGGGGATGGAACGCATCTGACCGGCGGCGATCCGGCGGGCAAGGCCCTGCGGCAAATGCTTCGGCGCGTCGGTTGCAGCAATCTCGACCTGATCCACGCCCACGCCACGGGAACCATCGTCAGCGACCCGGTGGAACTGGCCGCGATCCAATCCATCGCCGGCGAGCGGAAGGGCTTGCCCTCCGCGTCCCAGCCGATTCTCTATTCGCACAAAGGGGCCCTTGGCCACAGTTTGGGCGCGGCCGGACTGGTGTCGGTGGCGATCAATTGTCTGTGCCATTTGCACGGCGCCGTTCCGCCCAACGTGCGATCCACGCAGCCGCTGGCGACCGAGGGTTTGCACTTCTGCTCATCAGCCGTGCAAAGGCCGATTCATCGGAGCCTCGCCATCGCTGCCGGCTTCGGCGGGCCGCTGGCGGTCGTGTCGCTCGTCAGCGGCTGAGTCTCGGTTATACTCCGCGAAAATCATTGCGGAGGATCGCGTGCCCGGCAACGAATGGTATTACGCACAAGACAATCGGCAATTCGGTCCGGTGACGATCGAGGTGCTGATCGACATGCTCCGACAGGGGCACGTGCGGCCAACCGATCTGGTCTGGACGGAAAACATGCCCGATTGGCGCCCGGCATCGGGCGTGGCGGCGCTGATGGCGGCGATGCAGGCAACGGCCGCCGGCACGGCCTCCGTCACGGGCGCTGCCGCGGTCGCCAACCTGGCCGGCGCAAACGCTTCCCTCAACTATTTCTCTCCGTCCGGCCCGATTGGATACATCGTCTACGCCGGTTTCTGGATGCGCTTTGCGGCGGCGATCATCGATTACATCATCCTGGCCGTGGTTGAACGCATCCTGCAATTCGTCGTGGGAATGGGAATGTTCGCCCCCGGCCCGCGCGCGTTTTCGCCCGTAATCTTCTTCCCAATGATGGGGCTGTTCTCCGGCGGATTCGTGCTGCGATGGCTCTATTTCGCCCTGATGGAATCCTCGCAATATCAGGCCACGGTCGGCAAATTGGCCCTGGGCATCATCGTGACGAACATGCAAGGGCAGCGCGTCGGCTTCGGCCAAGCGACCGGCCGGTACTTCGGGAAGTTCATTTCCTACATGACGCTGATGATCGGCTTCATGATGGCGGGCTGGACGCAGCAAAAGCAGGCGTTGCACGACATGCTGGCGGGTTGTCTGGTCATCCGGAAGCAATAGAACGCGGCGGGGGGCTGACCACCCGATTTCAAAACCGTGGCTCATATTGTCACTGTCCCCCCCGATCCCAGAATGTCCCACAGGGGGGAGGGGGGCGCTTCGCCAGAGAGTCGATAAGTTGAAAGTGGAGCAGTAGATAAGACGCAAAAGACCGATCGGGCTTCGGGAGAGGTGGGACATTTGTCGGAAAGCTGTCGTGCCATGGAAATCGGCGGACATGATAGCGTCTCCCGGCCAGCGCGAGCCAAATCGAGCCCGCGCGGAATCGGCTGCGATGTTGCACGTGATTTTGCGTTATCCGTTCAAACCAAACTAATACCTAACTCCATTCCGGATTGCAAGCATAAAATTCGGAGATTTTTCTGGAGGGGGGAAAGCGGAATCGGTCGGAAATCCTGGGTCCAACTTATCAGCGTGGGCTGGGATGACTCAAGGAAAGAGTCTCACGCAAAGGCGGAGAGGCGCAAAGTGGTCGGACTCTGCGCCTTTGCGCCTCTGCGCGAGACCCTTTCTTCAAGCGGGTTTCAGATCGGACTAAAGAAGGTCCGCAACTGAGAGCTACACCGGAAATCTTGCTTGGCCGGTGTTCGCCCTTTCGGAAGACTTGACACTATGCGAAAATGCCGACGGCATTCGCCGGCGGGCGTTCGCCGGCAAAGGTGCAACCGGAAAATCCCGGACCAACAATCCTCGGCGATGGAGGCGATCCATGACATGGCAACTGTTTCGAGCGGCGAATGGGCGACGGAGTGCCGCGGCACTGTGCCTAGGCCTGCTGGTTGCGTGCAGCAGTTCTCCGGCAGGTAATGGCGGAGGGCAGACAGCCAGCGCTGTTCCGCCCGCGGCCGCGGCCCAACACAATCCTGTGGCGGCGACGGCCGAGTCAATCGCGGCCGGGCGGACTTTGTATGCTCAGAACTGTGTTTACTGTCACGGCGATACGGGCAAAGGGGATGGGCCCGCAGCGGTGAGTTTGACGGTGAGGCCGAGCGACTTGACCAGCCCGGCCCTGGGCGAGTTGAGCGACGGCGCGTTGTTCTGGAAGATCAGCGAAGGTCACTCGCCCATGCCGGCTCATCAGAGACTGCTCTCGAGCGAAGATCGCTGGACTGTAGTGAATTACCTGCGGACGTTGGCGCCACAATCCTAGGCTCGGGAAATTCACGATTCACCGCCCGCGAGTACGCTCGAGGGCGCGGAGACACAGAGGGAAACGCGGAGAAGAGTTTTGGCCACAGATGAAAGGCGGATGTACACAGATAAAAATCAATTCACATTTTCATCTGTGTGCATCTGATTTTCATCTGTGGCGACAATTGCATTTCTTCGCGTCTGTCTTGGCGATCTTCGCGTCTTCGCGGCCGTAGGTCCCGATTACATCGGGGTCGCATTTTTATTTGCGCTAAATCGTGAGGCTAACGCGAGTCACTTGAAATCCTCCCTGTCGGAAGGAATCGGCAAGGGCCTTTACCACCTGGGATAGCTGATCCAGGCCAATATCGTTTGGCACGTCGTCGATATTGAGCTGAGCGGAGCCATTGCCCGTAGCCGAAGCTCCGCCGGGTAACGGCAAGGCCTGGGAGAATTGCAGGAGAATGACGACACGATGGGTTTTGGAGGTGGGGGTTGAAGTGGGCATGGGGCGGAATTATATCAAACCGGAAGGGGAGCAATACTGCACAGAACTGAGGATTTTTGGGGAGATTAGAGAGGACGCGATTCGTTTTCGTCATATCGTCTTTAATTCCGCCGACCCGGCTGGCGCTTGCCGAGATTGAGGACCTCGGGCGGTTCTCGGATCACTGTGTGCGCAGCGCCAGGACGAAGAAAATAGTCGTCGTCAAGATGCGGACTTCCGACGTCGACGTTTTGTGTCGCGAGCAGTAAATAGACCTTCGGCCTGCGCGGCGAGCAGAATCTTCACCGCCCGAAGAGCAATTTGCTTCTCAGGGGTCACCGCCTGGCCCTGAGTCGAAAGACCCTCGATCGGGCCGAGCGAAGAAGGTTTTAACCCGTAAGAAACGATCAGGTTCGACGCCGCGATCAAAGCTGCGGCGCGCAGCTCGATCGGAAAATCAGAAATCTCCATGACGTGGTCCTTTCAGTGTTCTCCGGCGGGCGAGTTCGCCGACGTTTTTTTGCCGGTGAAGTTCACGGCGCGGGGCGCTCGAAAATGTAAACCCAATTCGTGCCAAGCTCATTTTTCTGTGCATTGACTGATACGAGTTGCCACCCCTTTGAGCCGGCCCAATTCAGGATGGTCGCGATTTCACACCCAGGGAATCCCGCAGGCGCGTCTTTGCCGGTGAGATGCTTCGCGAGCTTCAGCATGGTGTTGTTTCCCTGGTAGGAGCCCTCAGCGCCGTCAACCTCTTCCGGGATCGAGTCGGCGCCCGGTTCCTTCCACGCGGCATTGGCGCTGCCAATTGTGGTGATCTCATTCATGCCCAGGGTGGCATACTCCCAGTGACCGACGGCCGAGCGGGGGACGGCGGATTGCGCGGGCACCACCCTTCCGAGGGTCAATAAACCGAGGATCGCCAAGGCGAACGACAAAAGGATCGTTGAGCTTTTCATGGGTCTCTCCGTGGAAAAGAAAAGTGAAGGGTTCTCTCCAAGGCCGATTTTAAGCCGCCTGCCCGCGAACGCCAGCCGCGTGTAACTCTTTTGTAATTTAATACTGGTAATGGGTGGTTTCCATGCCCAAAAAGGCGCGGAGACGGAAATCGAAAAGGAAGCCGAAGCCGGACGCCGATTTTTTCAATAATCTATCGCAGAAATTCTTCCGTCGGTGTAGGTGATGGTACAAAGGAGCGTGTCGTCGCTCAGTCTGGACCATTGGACCACCTTTACGTTCCGTCCTTCGGATTTTGTAGTCGCGTAGATGCCAAAGGGCTTCGTGTTCTTTATGGCGTTGGCCTCTTCCTCCGTCATGCCAATTTTGATTCGGTGCCAAGGGGTGCCCGCGAGCGGACCGTTATCCGAATTCGATTTATCCGCTGTCGCGGGTGGCGCGGCTGCGGCGGCCGCGATCTGATCCTGCAATGCCTTAATCTGTGCATTGGCTGCGTCGAGCTGGCGCTGGAGATCGACCTTGTCTCTTTGCAGGTTTGATATCTTTTCAAGCAGATCCGCGATGCTCGGCTGGGTCGCCGCCGCTTCCCGGTCCTTCAGCCGTTGGAGCGCTTCGTCAGGGGACATCTGGCCAAAGGCGGGGACGCAAACCCGCACGAGGATTCCCGATATCAACATGCCGGCAAAAAAACGATTCATTGGTGGCCTCCTTTGAAAATTGGCGGGAGCTTCCGCACTTAAGTTTTACTCCTCTTGCAAGCGAAGGCCAAGATGAATTCGGCGTCACGACGGGGCATTGCCGGGGGCTGCGCCAGATTTGCAGCCGAAACGTAAACTATTGTCACAACTTAACATAACATGCATTATAGGACGTGGTAGGGTGATGAAATCCAGCGAAAACCAGGGCCGGTTCTTCGAGTCGATTTCTTGGTGGGATTGAGAACCCGGCCGATGAGGACCTGCCGACTAAAGTCGGCAGGCCGCTGAATTGGCTCTGAAAATGATCTGGTTCAGGCTCGCGGGATGCCGGGTCGCCGCGGGCGCGGCATTAGCAACGCTGCGAGCGCGAAGATGCTCATCGCGGCGGGTTCGGGAACTGGAATTGTCGCGGTGGTGTTTGCGGTGTAATCGACGTATAGGTTCTCGACGCTCGGACTATACGATAGAGAAAAATATCCCCGAGCGTACGTGGGGAAATTCCAATTATACCAGAGGTTGTTGAAGCCGTCCGGATCGTAGGCGGCGTCCCATTGATGTGAGGTGGACCAGAATGGGTTGCCGCTGTCGGCATCGGGGACGCTGGGGCCGAGATCCAGGGTGACATTGATGGGACTGGAAGATGTGCCCATGTTCACGGTGGAATTGGAGGTGAAATCGAGCAGGCTCCAGTCTGAGCCGGCGTCGGCGGGCGCGGAGTCCAAGGCGCTCAGACGCCAATCATAAATCGTCGAGCTGTTCATGGTCACGGGACCGGTGAAGGCGATGTCTTCGACGCCGTTGAATGGATTGGCGGCGAAATCCGTGGCGCTTCCGCCGATGGTTGCGGAGACGGTTGTCGTGCCGGCAATCGTGCCGTCGCCGAAGAGAAAAGAACCGGCGTTGAAAGTTGACGGGCCTTTGAGCGTGCCGCCGTCGAGGAGGACGGTTGCGCCGGAGCTGACGGTGGTTCCGCCGGAACCGCCGGCGGCGGCCGAGGGAGCGTTGATTTGCAGGGTTGCGTTTTGTGCGACGAGGACGGGGCCCGTCCCGGTGACCGATCCGGAAGTGTTGGCGGCCACCAGAGTCCCGGAATTGATGTGGGTTGCTCCGGTGAAGGTATTGGCGCCGGTAAGGGTGAGCGGGCCGGGTCCGAAGGTGGTCAGGCCTCCGCTTCCCTTAATGATGGAGTTAATCGTTCCCCCGGCGGCGCTGGCGTAGATCAATCCCTCGGCGGAAGCGAAGTTGAGGTTGGTGGTGCTGATCGCCCCGCCATTGAGGATGACGCCCGCCTGGCCGGCGGATTGCGGCCCGACATTCAGAGTGCTGGAGCTTCCGCCGCCGATTGTCACTGGCCCCACTTTGATGGCATAAACCGACGCGGTGGTATTGGCCGGGACGGTTTGCGGAATCTGCGCGTCGAATACCGTGCTGGCCGTCGTGGAAGTAATCGGAGTGACGCTGGCTTGGGTGTACGCCGCCTTGGCAAATCCGCTTTTGCCATAGGTAAGGAAATCACCGGAAGAGTTGGCATCGCTGTTTTGTGCGACGATGCTGGGGCTGACAATTCCGTGGGTGACTGAGGGAAGATTCCCGCCCGAGCCGTTGACGATGAATTGCTCGGAAGAGCCAAGATCGGCGGCGCCGCCGGCGGGCGCGATCACGAGCGTGCCATTTCCCGTGCGAAGGAGGTTTGCGGTTGAGCCATTGGTGTTTCCACCGATCTCAAAGGCGAGAGAATTGTTGCCGTCGCGGTTGAGGGCCAGGACGCAGCCTGAACTGTATGTCAGTTGGCTTCCGGATGAGTTGGCGGCGGATAGGATGACGTTGGACGAGCCGGAAGCGGGCGATAACTGTAGAGTCCCGGCGGACAGGCTGATCGCGCCGCTGCCAAAGGGCGTGCCCGCGTCGATGTCGCTGGACAACGTGCCGGCGGTCACGGTGTTGACGCCGGTGGACGCATCGGTGTTTTCAAGCTCCACGGCGCCGGGCGAAGCGAGGACCAAACCGTAGGACCCCGACGATCGGATCGGCGCCGACACCGTCAGCGATCCGCCGCTGGGATTCAGCGTCTGTGGAGCGTTCCATGTCCAGGTTGCCAGGGCCGGGCTTTTCGCCGATTCCTCGCTCGGATTCACCGTCAGGGCGATGGCGGTTTCGACTACCGCGCGAGTCGTCCCCCAAAATCCGGGGAACTGATTGGGATCCAACATCAGCGAACCAAAGGCGCTGAGGCTTGGCGTCGTGGGCACGGTGCTCAGAGACTGAAGTGAATCTGAGGCCAGGTCGGCGCTGGGCTCAAAGGCGCCGGGACATGGATTGTTAATCACCAGAGTACTGGGAAAAATTTGGCCCCCCGCCGTCACACCCTGATCGAGCAGCGCCACGCAATGGCCGCCGTTGCGCACATACGAACTGCCGGAAGGATCATAGTAGCCGCAAATGAAATCGACGACGGTCCCCGGTTGATCGAGGTTGGTCAATTGGCTCATCGTCGGAGAGCTGAGCGTGGTGAGGGCGTAGTTGGAAGGGCTGATGCCTTTGGCATCGAGATAAGTGTCAATCGCGCTGGTGATGTTTGAAACGTAGGCCGTGCCGGTGGTGGCGCTGGTGCTCATCAACCCGCCCATGATGCGATCGAGATTCAGCTCATCGGCCGTGGTGGGTTTGGTGGGGGCAATCTGGTTGAAGCCATTGACGCCAAGATAACCAAGGGAGATGGACGCCGCTGTCGGGGAGCAATACTCCTGTCCCCCATAGGGGAGATTGTCACCGGCCGGCCCAAAACCGTCCTGGATCAGGACCGGAGTGGTCGTAACTTTGTCTGTGAATTGGGCTGAGGCGGACCCTGCTGAAATCAGGATCAGACCGATACCCATGGCGAACTGAAGGGGCGAGAGACATTTGTCATTCATTTGGATTGTGTCTGGCGATCGCCCCGCGATTGTACAGTTTCCGGCCCGAAAGCCGAAAAAACCGCTTGTCTTAACTGTCTGTTAATAATCGTCTTATTGCCGACTCCACATTAGAGCGATATTCCGGCGAGACGTGCAGGCGGCGGAACATCAATTGTCTGCTGAACGCCTGCATCAGTGGCGATATGGCCGCGAAGGATGCCAGGCGACCACTCGGGTCTTGAACGAGAATGTCCGTATCCGGATTTTGGCCGTCGTAGATCTCGTAGGGGGCGTCGCTGGGCTCATCGTAAAACAGATCGTATTCAGGGTCGCCGCCGGCGGCGGAGACGGCGGATGCGGCGCGCTCGAGGGCGTTTCGCAGGTCTGTGGGATTATCCAAGGCGCTCAGGTCGATGGTTTTGTAGAGCCGGCGGTTCAGCAAGCCGTGGCAGAGCCTGGCAAGCGTGGCGTCCGGGGCGCGGGTCCAGAGCTTGAGGCAATGAAGCAGGGAGACATCATCCAATTCGGCGAAATCGCGCAGGTCCAATTGGCCCCCCACCAGGGCTTTGAAGGCGATGTCCTGGCGGCTGGGAAAAGGGAGGCGATTGTCATTGGCCAGCCACGTGGCCCGCCGCAGGGCGAGCCTGAGCATTCCCTCGGCGGTGCGGACGACCTTGTGGAAATAAACGTTGCGGTACATGTGATAGCGCGATTGCAGATACGCCTCGGCGGCGCTGACGCCTTTGCTGGTGACGGCAAGCCGCGAGCCGGCCTGATCGACAGTCAGGGAATGCAGGAGCCAGCGCAGATCGAAGCCGCCGTACTGGCTGCCGGTCATGAGATTGTCGCGGAGGAGATAATCAAAGCGATCGGCGTCGAGCTGGCTGGAGAGGATGTCATGGAAAAAATTCCGCGCGGAGGTTGGCTGGAGAAGACGGGCAACCCTTTCGGGGAGCGCGCGGTCATGCTCGGCCAGGCTGCGGTGAACTTCGCTCTGGGGATCCTGAATGATCAGGACGGTGAGCTTCTCGTGGGGGACGTTGCCAATGTATTCGAAGACGTGGCTGAGCGGGCCGTGGCCGAGGTCGTGAAGGAGCGCGGCCGCCAGGCAAGCCGTGGCGTCGGCTTCGTCGATGGCAACGGATCGGCCGAGATGGTCGAGCATGCGCCGGGCGGTTTCCATGACGCCGAGGCTATGGCTGTATCGCGAATGATCCGCTCCGGGATAGACGAGGGAGGCCAGGCCGAGTTGGCGGATGCGGCGCAAGCGCTGGATTTCGGCGGCGCCGACAAGGCGAAAGAGCATCGCGTCCATCGGGCGCTCGAGGTGGAATGCGATGACATCATGCACCGGATCGCGGATGATCTTCTCGGGCATGGGGGGAATGTAGCCGGAAAGACGGAAATCCTAAAGTGCGAAACCAGAATGGCGAATCAAGCCCGAATGGCTGAAACCCGAAACGAAGGTCGGTTTCAGTCCTTCGGGTTTCGGATTTGATTCTGGTTTCTGGTTTCGGGCTTCGGGTTTTTTCGCTTTAGGCCGCGTCGCGTTGAGCGGCGATGGTGGCGAGGAATTCCACGCCGGCCGAGATCGTCCGGGCGCTGCTTTGCGACGAGCGGTTCACCCAAATGACGCGAGCGGGAATCATCTGGCGGCGATTGGCCAGGGGTTGGCCGGTTTCGCTTAGCCCGACGTGAACACTGAGCAGTTTTCCGGGTCGGACGCACATGGACGCGGGAAGCTCGAGTCGAAGACCGGTGGAGCTGACGTCCAGCGTTTGTCCGCCGAAATATCGCGTGGCGGTGGGCTCGAAGACCTTGATGGGCCGGGCCTGGCTGATACGCAGCCCGCGGCGACGTTCGATTCCGTCATCGATTTGGGCATCCCCTTTCGGGATGCCTTGCGACAAGGTCAGCATAGGACGCCTCCTTCACTTTCCTGGCTAGGAACTGTTCCAATAGGGTTATCGGAACGATGGGCTGGGGAATTGAAATAAAATGGGAAAGAAAGGGGGTAAATGCGGGGAGGATTGCCTATTGCCTATTTCCCATTGCCTATTGGGGGGGGAACCACAGACGCAATAGGCAATTGGCAATAGGCAATCCTATAAACGCCCCGCACTTGGCGTTATATTCCCTCCCATGCCCTACAACTTCACCGCCATCGAGAAGAAATGGCAGCAGTTCTGGCTCCAGAAGCGCACATTTCGCACCCTTGACCCCGCCGAGGCGGGCAAGATGCCCAAGGCATATATCCTGGACATGTTCCCATACCCCAGCGGGGCGGGATTGCACGTCGGGCATCCGGAGGGATACACGGCCACCGATATATCCGCCCGCTATCTTCGCATGAAGGGGTACAACGTCCTGCATCCGATGGGATGGGATGCCTTCGGCCTTCCGGCGGAGCAGTACGCCATCAAGCAGAACGTTCATCCGCGCATCACCACGGAGCAGAACATCGCCAACTTTCGCCGGCAGATTCAGATGCTGGGGTTGAGCTACGACTGGGAACGCGAAATCGACACGACCGATCCATCGTATTACCGATGGACGCAGTGGATATTCCTGCAACTGTTCAACAGCTATTTCGACCCGGTGGAAAACAAAGCCAAGCCGATCAGCCATCTCATCAACGAATTGCTGAATGAGAACCTTGTTGTCGGGCCGGATGGGTCGGTGCATCTCAACCCGACGCAGGAGGGGATGGAAGCGCTCATGGGGGAGATGCGGATCGAACGGCTTTGGCGCGAACTCGATGAAAGCGAGCAGCGCGAGGTGATCGACGGCCAGCGTCTGGCGTACATGGACGACGCGGCGGTGAACTGGTGCCCGGGCCTGGGCACGGTGCTGGCCAATGAGGAGGTCATCGACGGCAAGAGCGAAGTGGGCGGATTCCCCGTGGTCAGACAGCCGATGCGGCAATGGGTGCTGCGCATCAGCGCGTATGCGGATCGGCTGCTGGACGATTTGCAGACATTGCATTGGCCGGAATCGCTGAAAGAGATGCAGCGAAACTGGATCGGCAAAAGCATCGGCGCGGAGGTGGAATTCGAGATCGATCCATCAAGCATCCCCCCCGCCGGGGCCGCGGAAGACGAGGAACTCAGCGTCACGGTGTACACGACTCGGCCGGACACGCTCTATGGCGCGACGTACATGGTTCTGTCGCCGGAGCATGAGCTGGTTGGGCGCATCACTTCGCCGGAGAACCGCCGGGCCGTTGAAGCGTATTGCCAGGCCGTCGCCACTCGCTCGGAGCGCGAGCGGTTGGCCGAGACCAAGGACAAGACCGGCGTGTTCACCGGGGCATATGCGATCAACCCGGTCAACGATGAGAAGATTCCGATCTGGATCGCGGATTATGTGCTGATGGGCTACGGGACGGGGGCGATCATGGCGGTGCCGGCGCACGATCAGCGGGACTTTGAATTCGCCACGAAATTCAAGCTGCCGATCAGGACGGTGGTGAAGCCCGCGGATGGTTCGCCCCCCCCCGCCGGTCGGGCGCTGGAGGAACCAGGCATCGCGGTGAACAGCCTGGCGATAGAAGGTCTTGCGACGCCCGAGGCCCAGGAGCGCATGACGAAGGTTTTGACCGCCGAAGGGACCGGCAGGCGTTCGGTGAAATACAAGCTGCGGGACTGGATTTTCAGCCGGCAGCGCTATTGGGGCGAGCCGTTTCCGATCATTCTGGATGAGTTGGGCAATCCGCTGGCGGTGCCGGAGGATCAGCTTCCGGTAACCTTGCCGGAGATGTCGGACTTCCGCCCCACCGGCACGCTGGAGCCGCCGCTCAGTAAAGCCAGGGATTGGATCAAGGTCATCGTGGATGGCCGGCCGGCCGTGCGCGAAACCAACACGATGCCGCAATGGGCGGGGAGTTGCTGGTATTACCTGCGGTATATCGATCCGCACAATGCGAAGCGGTTCGTCGATCCGGCGAAGGAGCGGTACTGGATGCCGGTGGACCTGTACGTTGGTGGCGCGGAGCATGCGGTGCTGCATCTGCTTTACGCGCGGTTCTGGCACAAGGTGCTTTACGATCTGGGCCACGTCTCGACGCCGGAGCCATTTCGCAGGCTGGTGAACCAGGGAACGATTTTAGGCGAGCCGGAGTACACCCTGTTCGAGACCGCCGACAAACAGCCGGTCAGCGCCGCGGATGTGGAAATGGCGTACGACGCCGCCAGCGACACAGCCGAGGCCAAGATCAAATCCACCGGGGAAAAAGTTTTCCCGCGCCGGATCGAGGAGGCGGAGGTCGAACGAACCAAGGACGGTTGGGTTAGAAAATCCGATCCCGGCATTCGAGTCGATTCGCGCAGCTACAAGATGAGCAAGAGCCGCGGAAATGTCGTCACTCCCGACGAGGTCGTGGGCGACTCCGGAGCGGATACGTTCCGGCTGTACGAGATGTACATGGGACCGCTGGAGGCGCAGAAGCCGTGGAACACGCGCGACATCGTCGGAATGTCGCGGTTTCTCAGCGGCGTTTATCGCAATCTGGTCGGAGACGACGAAGCCGGCAAACCGGCGAACATCACCAATGACAAGATTCCCGACGAGCTCGATCGGCAAATGCACCGCGCGATCAAGAAAGTCGCCGAGGACATCGAATCGCTCCGTTTCAACACGGCCATCGCGGAGCTGATCAAATTGAATAACGAAATCGGGCGGCTTGGCGCCGGGACGCCGAGGGAACTGGCGGAAACTTTCACGCTGCTGCTGGCTCCGCTGGCGCCGCATCTCGCCGAGGAGATTTGGAGCCGCCTCGGCCACGATGCCAGCCTGGCGCGCCATCCATGGCCGAAATATGATCCGGCCAAGCTGGTGGAATCCACGCTGGAGTTGGCGGTGCAGGTGAACGGCAAACTGCGCGGCACCGTCATAGTTCCGGCGGATGCCGCCGAGGAACAGGTGCTCGAAGCTGCGCAAGGCGTAGCCAGCGTCAAGCCATGGCTGGAGGGTAAGACTCTTGTCAAGCGGATTTACGTGCCGAAGAAGCTGGTGAGCTTTGTGGTGAAATGAGAGCGCAGGGATGATCCAGCTTTTATTGTTATCACTCGGCTCTTTCCCCTCTCCCCGGTACTCCGGCAACATTTTCAGTCTTTATTGTAAATCCATAATTCTTCGGCTTTTCCAGGTTGAAATTGAACCGCAGAGCACACAGAGATCGCAGAGACAAACGCGGAGAAGACCTTCAGGCGCGCTCTTCTCTGCGTCCGTCTCCGCGGCCTCAGCGTGCTCTGCGGTTCAATCTGACTTTGAAATTAAAGAGCTTACGCGAAAGATCAAAAACGTTGCCGGTACTGCGGGGAGAGGGAAAATTGCGATGGAAACGACCGCATGAGCACCGAAATTGAAGCGAAAATAAAAGTGCCGGACCTGTCGGCGGTTCGACAAAAGCTCGAGGCGGCCGGGGCGCAGCGGCGCGGAAAGGACCTGGAGACCAATAGCTTTTTCGACACGCCCGCGCGGTCCCTTCAATCAGCCGACAAGGGTTTGCGAATTCGCGTGGCGGTGGATGAAAGCGGCAAAAGCAAATGCCTCATCACCCTGAAAGGCCCCATTCAGCAGGGCCAATTCAAGATGCGCGAGGAGACGGAGTTTTCGGCCGACGACCCTCAGGCCGTGGGCAGGCTATTTGAGAACCTGGGATATCACCTTACGCTGTCGTTCGAGAAGCGCCGCGAATCGTGGAAGCTGGGAGAGTGCGAAGTGGATCTGGACGAATTGCCGTACCTGGGCGCATACGTGGAAATCGAAGGCCCCGGCGCAAGCGTCGTGGATGCGGTGCGGCGCCGGCTGGGGCTGGAGAACCTGCCGGTGATAAAAACGGGCTATATTTCCATGTTGGCGAGATATCTTGAGGAGCACCAGATCAAGGACCGTCAAATCAGGTTTTGAAGGCGAACGACGATGCGTGTGGTATGACGGATAAATCATTTCTCGTCCAGAAATTCGCCAGGCTCCCGCTGGGACAAATCCACGTCGTGGGCTACAGCGTGGCCGGCGAAGAGACGCTGGTGCAGATACCGGAGTTGAACGTTTGCTTCGACATCGGCCGATCGCCCTACTTCGCGCTGACGAGCGACATCGTGTGCGTGACGCATGGGCACATGGATCACATCGCGGGACTCCCCTACTACCTTTCGCAGCGCTCGTTTCAGGGAATGAAGCCGGGCACGATCCTGCTGCCGCGCGAACTCGAGGGGCCGGTGGATGCGGTGCTGCGCTGCTGGCGGGACGTGGAGCGGCAGGCGACCCCCTACACGCTCATCGGGCTTTCGCCGGGCGACGTGCACGAGGTCCGGCGCGATTTTATCATCCGCTGCTTCGCCACGCATCACGGCGGCCCGAGCCTCGGATACTCACTGGTCAGCGTTCGGGAAAAGCTGCTGCCGCAGTACATGGGCCTGGCAGGTCCCGAACTGGTGGCGATGAAAAACCGGGGCGTGGAGATTCAATATCGCGTGGAAGTTCCGCTGGTGGCGTACCTGGGCGACACGACGATGGGAGAAGTTTTCGACCATCCGGATGTGCAGGGGGCGGAGGTGCTGATTACCGAATGCACGTTTTTCGACGCGGATCACAAGCAGAAGGCGAAGGTCGGGCGGCATTTGCACTTGGATTCATTCATTGAAGCGATCGACCGGCTGAAGAATCGGGACATCGTGCTGATCCACGTGTCGCGGCGAACGAGCGTGCGGCGGGCGCGCGGGCTTTTGCGCCGCCGCATCGGAGAAAAGCGAATGAAAAGCATTCATTTCCTGATGGATTTTGAGGGCTCTGCCGACGCCGGAGACATCGACAGCCTCCTGCCGCCGCCGTCGGATACCGCGGAATAACGCTTCGCCGTCTCAGCGGATGTCGATCGCCTGGCCGGCGTAACGCGCGGTTTTCTGCGGCGATGGCGAGAAGCTGAAGCCTGTCGGCTTCTGCGTGGAAACCAAAACGACGTTGAACGTCCGCGTCGCGAGCATGCCCGCGAACGATCCCTGCCGTTTGCCGATGGTCAGTTTCTTGTCCGCGTCGTTCCAGTGGATTGGAATCACCGAGAATTCGCCCTTCTCGCAGGCATAGGTGAGGCCGTCGTCCTCATAAAGAGTGAAGTCCGCGTCGGCGCCCTCGTAAACATATAGCGTGATCGGGTCGGCCGGTTTTTCTGCGGTGTATTGGATTTCAGGGCCGATGGGGATGATCGAGCCGGCGCGAACGTACAGCGGAATGGAATCATAAGGGGCATCGGCATTGACGGTCTGGCCGCCGTCCAGGTTGGCGCCGGACCAGAAATCGTACCAGGATGTTCCACTGGGCAGATAAACCTGGCGGCTGCGGGCGCGGTATGCGGTCACGGGGTTGACGAGCAGGGCCGGGCCAAACATGAATTGGTCGGTGATCTTTCGGGCCGCGGCGTCGTCGGGGAAATCCATCACCAGGCCGCGCATCATCGTGTCATTGTGCAGGGTGACGGAGCCGGCCAGGGAATAGATGTAGGGAAGCAGGCGATAGCGCAGGCGATCGAACTTGAGTTGAGCGGCGAACGCCGGGCTGGAATCTCCGCCGAATTCCCACATCTCGCGATAGGGAAATTCGCCGTGGACGCGCAGCATGGGACAGAAGGCGCCGAATTCGAACCATCGCGTAGCCAGTTCGCACCATTCTTCCCAGTCCTCGGGCGCGGGATCGGGATCGCTGAATCGATCCTCAACCGAAAAGCCGCCGACGTCCATCGTCCAATACGGCACGCCGGAAATGCAAAATCCGATGCCGGCGGGAATTTGTTTTTGCATGGCGGTCCAATTGGAGCTGGTGTCGCCGGACCAACTCGCCGCGGCGTATCGCTGCTGGCCGGCAAATCCGGAGCGCGTGAGGATGAAGACGCGCTGATTGGGGCTGGCGGCGCGCTGTCCGTCGTAGACGGCTTCACATTCCATGAGCGAATAGGCGTTGAGCACGCGCGAACCGGGGCCGAGGAAGGTCGGATTCATGTGCGATCGCTGGCCGTCGAGAGTCGGCTGCGGCAGCAGGTCGGGCTCGGTGGCGTCGAGCCACCAGGCATCGGCCCCCTTGTCGAATAGGGCGGATTTCATCTGCTGCCAGAAAAGCTGCCGGGCTTTGGGGTTGAACGCGTCGAAGAAGGTGTAGCTGGAGCCGAGCCAGTCTCTCACGTCCTGCTTGAGGGGATAGAGAAACCCTTGCGATTGCATCTCGCGGAAATTTTCCGTGTCGGGATTGAACTTTCCCCAGACGGAAATCATGAGCCGGGCGTGCTTCTGATGGATGGCTTTGATCCATCCGTCGGGGTCGGGGAATCTTTCCGGATCAAACTGATGCGAGCCCCACTCGCCTTCCCGCCAATATCGCCAGTCCTGCACGATGTTGTCGAATGGAATATGGCGGGAACGAAACCCGTCGATGACGTCAAGACTGGCATCGGCGGTTTCGTAGCGCTGGCGCGATTGCCAGAGTCCGAATATCCAGAGGGGCATCATTGGCGCGCGGCCGGTCAGTTGCCGATAGCCGGATACGACATCATCGATGCGGGGACCATTGAGGAAATAATAATCGACGCCCTCGCCGACTTCCGACCAGAGCGAGGTCCCGCCGCCGGCCTCGGGAGCCGGAGGCTTCCACCGAAGGTCGATGGTCGTGCCGTGTTGCCGTGACCACTCAACCTTGATCGGGCATGGGCGGTTGGCCTGGAGGTGAACTCTTGCGAGGTCTTTCCAGGGCAGCCAACTTTGCCGCCAGTGGTTCATGACCAGTTGTCCGTCGATCCACACCTTGATCTCGCCATCGGAGAACGCCTGAAACTGATAATCGCCGGTGACCGTGGGAAGGATGCTGCCTTCCCAGCGGATGCTGCCCTGATCGGGCGGCAGGCGTCTTAGCGGCATATCCGGATGGGTGGCGGGAGGATCGGATGGCCGATGCCGTTCGACATAAACACGAGTCTCCGGCCGCGTCAGCAATTGATCCTGAAATCCGGAATCGGAGAAGTAGGAGGCGGTAAGCGCGCCGGGTTTTCCGTTGGCATCAAGCAGGCATTGGGCGGGCATGGGCGAAAACGGCCGAAGATCGCCGAAGCGCGTGAAGGACGGATTGTCCCAGAAAATACCGTAACCCCGGCTGGAGACCAGCAGGGGAACGATGATCGTCCCGTTATGTTGCCAGAGGTCCAGATCGTAACCTTTGATGTCGGTCAGGCCGAGTTGGTTTTCGCCGAGTCCGTAAAGGGATTCATCAGCGAGGGGTTGCCATTGCTGTTGCACGTGGAAGGTGTCCTGGCCCTGGACGTTGGCGGCGGCAAGGTCCCGCGCCTTTTCGGCCAGTAGAACTTTGCCCTGGGCATCGGTGAAAGTGATGTTGCCGCTGGCGAAGTTGACTTTCGCTCTCAGCTTCGCCGTTGAGAGGACCAGTTCGTCGGAGGTGGATTGGACGCTGGGGCGGAGGCTGCGCGGGCGCAGGACATCAAGACTGGGCCGAGCGAAGAACTGCCGATCGCTTGAAAAAGTGACCCGAATGATGTCATCGGACACGACCTGGAGTCTCAACCATTTCCCGTCCACTGAAATTACAACGCCGTCGTCATCCAGCGAAAACCGGTTCATCATTGTGTCTCTCGATCCGCCTGCGCCGCTCGGGGCGCAGGATGTCATTCCCAACAACAGAGCTCCAGCGGCGAGCAGCGTACTTGAAAACCGTCGGATGCGCAAGAAGGGGCGTGGTATAAAGGTCATAAACTCGTTCAGTATAGGGGTATGCCGATCTTTTTAACGCCAAAGACGCATCCTACTTTCAGAAAACGCTTGATGCAAAGATAAATGGCCGTATACTGGGCGGCTGGAGTGGCGGGAATGTGGTTCCGCCAAGGCCGTTATTTGTTCGGGGTGGATTGCGGAGGCCTCATGAGTGCGAAGCGGAGGCAGCGTCGCGGCGGGAATTCCAAAAATCACCAGCTGCCAACTCGAGGACGCCGAGACATCGGGTGTGTCGAGCTTCTGGAGCGGCGGCTCCTGCTGAGTTCGACGTATACCTGGCAAAACGTAGCGATCGGCGCGGGGGGATTCGTCGATGGGATCTTCTACGATCCGCACAATCAGAACGTCATCTACGCCCGCACGGATATCGGCGGGCTATATAAGACTACCAATGACGGCCAAAACTGGACGCAGCTCCTTGATTTCGTCGGCAACAGCACCGGCACTTCGGGCAACGGGACCCAGCAGCAATTGATCGGAACTCGGAGCTTTGCCATCGATCCTGAGAATTCCAATAACATTTATGCTGACGTCGGCGAATACTCCGGGACCAACGGAGCGGTGTTCTATTCCACCAACGGTGGCCAGACATGGGGACAGACCAATCTGAGCTTCTATGTCGGGGGCAACTCCAACGGCCGCGGGGATGGCGAGCAGATCCAGGTCGATCCGAACGACAGCAACATCGTCTTCCTGGGAACCGACAACGCGGGATTGTGGGAGAGCACCAACGCGGGTCAGTCATTCACACGCATCAGCACCAGCGCCTTCAGTCCGACCAGCACCACATTCGTTCTCTTCGATCCCAGCAGCGGCACGCCCGGCAATCCGAGCCAGACCATCTACGTCGGCATCGACTCCACGAGCACGGGCACCAATCTCTATAAGACGACCAACGGAGGCACGAGTTGGGCGCAGGTCACGATCGCCAGCGGAACCGGGCCAACTAAATACCTTCCGGGTCATGCCGTGCTTTCCGGCGGCTATTTGTACCTTGGCTACGCCAACGGCGAAGCACCTAATTCGAATATCACCAACGGCGGCGTGTATCGATATCAGCCCAGCACCGGCGCGTGGGCCAATATCTCTCCAAAAGCAACCAGTGGAAGCTTCGGCTACGACGGCATCGCGGCCGATCCGGAGAATCCCAACACCGTCGTCGTCACCTCCTTCGATTATTACTCCGGTCCCGATCAGATCTGGCGCACGATCAATGCCAACGCCGGCACGCCGACCTGGACCGAAATCTACGACTACTCCACCGCGGCAAACTACGGATACAACGGCTTCGACACGACCCGAAATTACTCCAATGCTCCCTACGAGCAGTTTTCCGGCGACGGCATCAGCAACTGGGCGGCGGCTGTGGCAATCAATCCGTTCAATTCGAACCAGCTTATGTACGGCACCGGCCAGGGAATCTGGGCCACCAACAACGCCAGCAATAACGGCACCAACACTCAGTTGACGGAAACAAACAGTTGGTACTTCCCAGACACCGGGATTGAATTCACAGCCGTTGGCGGCGTGGCGGCGGGAGCGGCGGGTGTTCCATTGTTCAGCGCCATGGGAGACATTTTCGGATTCGCCCACACCACGCTCACGTCATCCCCCGCTCAGGGCGACGCCGCGCCATTCGGCAGCGCCAACAGCGTCGATGCAGCGGACAATGTCATCGCCATCGTCGGCAGTCCGGACTCCAGCAGCGGGACTTATTACGGCGTCTATTCCACCAACGACGGCCAAACGTTCCAGGTGTTCCCCACCAGTCCCGGGACGGGCAATAGCTATGGAACCGACACCGTCGCGGTCTCGGCCAATGGTTCCACGATCGTTTGGTCTCAGTCGGGACAGGCCCCCTACTATTCCACCAACGACGGCACGACCTGGACTGCCTCGGGCGGTGGAATGGCTGCCAACGGCCAGATCATCGCCGACCGCCTCAATGCCAGCGATTTCTACTATCACGTCGGCAGCGACATTTACTTCAGCAACAACGGCGGGGTCTCATTCACTTTAGAGACAGCCTTAGCGGCCAGCGGCGGCACCATGGCGGTCAATCCGTTTGTTACAGGCGATCTTTGGATCGCTGCTTCCGGAGGGCTTTTTCATTCCACCAATTTCGGAGCCGGTTTCACGAAAGTGAGTTCAACCCTCACTTCGACTAACGGCGTCATGGCCTTGGGCGCGCCCGCCCCCGGGCAAACCGTACCGGCGATCTATGTCTTCGGCACGATCAGCAATTTCCTCGGCGTCTACCGCTCCGATGACGGCGGCTCGACCTGGACACAGCTTAATAATACCAGCGAGCAATGGGGCGGACTTCTAGAAACGATGGCGGCCGATCCAAACGTCTTCGGCCGCGTGTACATCGGCATCAACGGCCGGGGCATCATCATGGGCAATCCCGCCAACAGCCTGCCCGCCAATTGGGTCGATACCGACATCAACACCCCCGGCAACCCGGGCTGGTCAACCAGCTCAACCACGCTCTCCAACGGCACGACGAACAACCAGTGGATTCTGGACGGCGGAGGCGCGGGCCTCACGGGAAACTCCCTGTCGATCACGTCCTTAACCGACACGACTCTGTCCACGAAGCAGTTTTACGTGACCGCCGTTACCGCCGCGCCGAATGGCCTCCATGTCGGCGATGACGTAACCATTTCCGGGGCAACTCCTGCCGGCTATGACGGCACGTTTGCCGTTTCATCCATCATCAACTCTACGACCTTCACGTATCTCGACGTTCCAGGAATGGCCGCGGCGAGCGGAACCATCACCGCGTCAACGAACGATCAGTTTAACTTCACCTACGAGCCGATCAGCGGCAGCGCGATCGTTTCCGCGCAGCTTCTCAGCCTGACCAATGCCGACGAGGGCAACGGCACGCCGGTGGCGGGCGTCATGATCCGCAGCAGCACGGACGACAACGATCCGTTCGTGGCAATGGTGCAAACCGCGAGCAATAGTCTGGTGTTCGAATATCGCACAACCACCGGCGGCGGCGTTTCGTCGGTATCGCTCGGCAGCGTGCCGGTCGGTTCGGAATATGTCGAGATCGTCCGCAACGGCAGCAACTTCAGCGGCTACTACAGTTCTGACGGCGTCACCTGGACGCAAGTGGGCTCGACCGTCGCCATCGCCGCAATGCCCACGACCGCCAACGTGGGACTGGCCGCCACCGCAAATTACAATTCGCAGCTCACCAGCGCCACGTTCAGCAATGTGAACGTAAGCACTGCCCCGGTCGTCACCAACTTCCAAGTCAACGATGGCAACGTCCAGCGCGCGATGGTCGATTCGCTCACCGTGACCTTCAACGAAGCGGTGACGCTCAGCGGCGGCGCGATTGCGCTCGACTTGCTCTCGCAAACGGGCGGATCACCGACGCCCATCACGAACTTCACCCTCACCCCCGGCAGCGGATCGAGCACGACATTTGTCTTGACCTTCACCGATCCCAGCTACATCGGCGGCTCGCTGCCGGATGGAGCGTATGAATTGATCGTCTCAGCCGGCGGCGTCACCAGCGGCCAGGGCTTGAATATGGCGGCCGATCAGGACTTCACGTTCTGGCGTTTGTACGGTGATTTCGAGGGCCTGGGCACGGTCAACGGCGGCGACTTTACATCGCTGGTCACAGAGCTGGGCACGCAAACGAATTCGAGCGATTGGTACCT
>Ga0187864_10000191_pt1 | contig 70828 bp, 62 predicted proteins | sample June2016WEW_11_4_FD_132985 | JGI IMG/M metagenome (GOLD analysis project Ga0187864, IMG submission 132985) | Peatland microbial communities from SPRUCE experiment site at the Marcell Experimental Forest, Minnesota, USA - June2016WEW_11_40 | ecosystem: Environmental > Terrestrial > Soil >... | reverse complement strand
TTGCTCAATCAGTTTGGCCGAGTGTGCCGACGGTTGGACCGCATCGACCGCAGATACCTGGCTTGGGTTCAATTGGCCAGCTGTATAATCTTCATGCGGCAGGGTTTTTTCCCTTAGCCCTAAGCAGACGGCTGCTTCGGCGGCGCTTTTTCCGATGGGCTCAGCAGCACCTGTCCAACCTGCCGCTGCTGTAGCGTCAGCACTTTAGCCCGAAATCCGCCGAGGCGGACTTCGTCGCCCACCCGCGGCCAGCGGTTGAGCTGCTGCACGATATAGCCGCCCACCGTATCCACGCCGTTGGCTTCGATCGGTCCGATGGGCAGCCGGTCGCCCAGGTCATGCAGCGGATAAAGGCCGCTGACTCGGGCGCCCTCGCCGTCGCGGACGAGGTCAGTCGGGGCGATCGGATCGAATTCGTCTTCGATCTGACCGACGATTTCCTCCAGCACATCTTCCATGGTCACCACCCCCTGCGTTAACCCGTATTCGTCCACCACGATCGCCAGATGAAGGTGGCGCATCTGGAACAGGCGAAGCAGCCGGGGCACGGGCATCAGTTCCGGAGCGAAAACCACGTCCCGCTTGATCTGCCGCAGATCGATCTGCCCGGAGCCGATGACGTGCATCGACGAACCGGGCAATCCCGCCGCGATGGCCACCGCTTCCCCGCTGGGAAGCGTTTCATCCAGGAATTTCAGCTTTCCGGGAACGAGTTGAAGGTGGTTGAAAAGGTCCTTCATGTGGATCTGCCCGATGACGTGATCCAGATCGCCGTCGCACAGCGGCAGCCGCGTGAACGCGCTGCGCTGCACCGTGCCCAGGATGTCCTTCAGGGGCTGGCCGAGCAGCAGATAATCCACCTCCGGACGCGGGGTCATGATTTGCCGCACTTTCAGTTGGCCAAAATCGAACGCGTTGGCCAGAAGACTGGCCTTGCCCTGGGAGATCGCGCCCTGGGCCGCCGCCTGGAGGAGCAGACCGTGCAGTTCCTCCTCGGTATGCGGTACGTACCCCGACCCCAGAGGGCCTTTGGAAGTCTTGAAGCGCGCCAGCCGGAGAACCAAATGCGTGGCGGCGTTCAGAAGCCGCGTCACCGGATAAAAAACGTACGTGAAGATCACCAGCGGGATTCCCAGCACGGCCAGAAGCCGATCGGCACGCTGAATGGCGATGTTCTTCGGCGCCTGCTCGCCGACGACGATCTGCAACGCGACGGCCAGCGCGAAGCTGACGCCGAACGCCGCGATGTGCTGAGCCCGGGCCGACAGGTGCGCCAGCGAAGCTATCGGCGCCAGCAGGCTGGCGACGGCGGGCGCGGCAATCGCCCCCAGCCCAAGGGCCGACAGGCTCGTGCCTAGCTGGCAGCTTGAAAGAAACAGGTCCAGCCGCGTTTTGATGAGCCGGGCCGCCCGGCCGGACATCGTGTCGGCCGAAGGAAGATACAGCCGCGTGGCGCGGGCGCTGATGGCCGCGTACTCCGCCGCGACGAAAAACGCGTTCAGCGCCACCAAACCCAGCGTGGCGAGAATTTTGAGAAATATGTTGGCCACGCAAATGCTTTATCTTCGCAGCGCCAGAATCAGCTCGATCTCGCCGCTGGGCCGATTCAACTGCTGGGCGATTTCCATGCTGCTTCGGCCCTGGTCGGCCAGGGCGTAGACCTGTGCGTGACGCGGATCGCTGGGCGCCCGCGGCTCCGGCGATTCAACCGGCGACCCAAACGCCGGCGGCGCCAACCCGGGCGGCGACAACGCCGGCGGCGATGGCGCCGATTTCATCGCCGCGATTTTCTCGTCCGCCTCCCGAATCAGCGATTCCAGCTTGGCCGCTCGCGTGTCGAGCTGCGCCGTGATTTGCCGCGCCATCTCCGATAGTTCCACCAACACGTTCTGCATCTGCCGCTCCACCGATCGCTGCTGGGCCAGGCTGGCATACGCCGGCGGCTTGCTCAGCGGGTCTTTCTTGCGAAACCATGGCCGGATCACCGCCGCGTACAAGATCGTGAGGATGGCCAGACAAATGGCGGCCCATTTGGTGGCGGGATCCAGATCAAGGAGGATCGGCGATGACATGGCGGCGGTGCATCGTGCCGTTACGCCAGCAGGGAATCAAGGGAACGCGAGCATGTCATTCGTCATTTGTCATTTGAGAAAAACCAGAGACAAGTGACAAATGACCAATGACATTTCCTACGTTTTCGGCAGCGGCGGCGGGGCGGCGGCGAAAAGATTCGCCAGTTCCGCCACCGATTGGGCCGCGACCCATGAAGACATCCCTTGTTTCCACACCAGGGTTTGGCCGGTGAGTTGTCCGGACGCCGCCTTGGCCGAAAGGTCCGAGACCGCATGCGGGCCGGACTGCGCCCCGTTGATCGCGATGTAATATGCAGCCGGCTGAGGCACCGGCGGCGGGGCCGCGCCGGCGGAGAAGGCCTGGCCCATCTGGTTGGCCATCTGATAACCCGCGGCAAGGCCCGCGCCCGCTCCGGCCAGGCCGCCGGGGTTTTTCGCCGCGTCCCGGATGGCGCTGGCCGATTCGTATTGCGTGTACGCCTGAAGGTTCCCGATCACCCCCATGCTGCTGCGCTTGTCGATGGCCGCTTCCACCTCCGGCGGCAGCGAGATGTTCTCAACCACGAAATTGCAGATTTGCAGCCCGAACGTCTCGAAATCCGGCTCAATGGCAGCGGCCGCCCAACGCCCCACCTTGTCGTAATTCCCCGCCAGATCGAGCACCGGCATCTTGTTGTTCCCCAGGGCGTCGGCGAATCGGGAGACGACCATTTCCTTGAGCTGCTGCTCGATCTCATCCGTCGTGAACCGCGCCTCGGTTCCGGCGATGTTTTTGAGCAACGTGCCGGCATCCTTGACCTTGATGGCGAATGAGCCGAACGCCCGCACCCGCACCGGGCCGAATTCCGGGTCGCGCATCATGATGGGGTTTTGCGTGCCCCATTTGCGGTCGGTGAACGTCCGCGTCGATACGAAATAAACTTCCGCTTTGAACGGGCTGTTGAACCCGTATTTCCAGCCCGCAAGCGTCGAGAGGATCGGAAGGTTCTGCGTTTGCAGCGTGAACGTCCCCGGCTGGAACACATCGGCGAGCTGGCCCTGATGGATAAAGGCGGCCACCTGCGATTCGCGCACGATCAGCTTGGCGCCGTTTTTGATTTCGTTTTCGTACCGTGGAAAACGCCAAACGATCGTGTCGCGCGTATCGTCGGTCCACTCGATGATGTCGATCAACTCCTGGCGGAGTTTGTCAAAAATGCCCATGTCCGGCTCCTTTTGTTGCTTGTCGGATCGACAAAAATATACCAGAGGAGCATAGGTCGAACAAAAGCCTGGGCGTTATAAAAGCGGGCGATTTCCCCAATCCACCGGGCCCGAGGGCTGTTTTTGGCCAAAAAAACGATTCCGCGGGCAATCCATGACAGCGGCCGCCACGTAGATTAATATCCTTGGATTCGCGGGATATTAACATCTCGCGTGCTGCGAAGGAGCTTTTGTCATGCGATTTTGCGTGCGTTGGGCGGCGTGCGTCGGGCTGCTTGTGGCGATGGCTTCGCCATCCCGGGCCGATCAGGTGAACAATCCGCATTACGACGTGTGGGCCAGGTTCAAAGCCGGTTCCAGCCGCACTTGGACCGGGACGGTGCAGGCCGGGTCGCTGCACATTCGCGTGCAGATGACCTCCACCCTCTCGGAAGTGACGGCTGATCACGTCACCATCGAGACGCGGACCACAACGGATTTCGGCCACGGGCCCCATACCGGCAAACCCCTCCGCGATACCCAGGACGCCAAGATTGAGGCGCAAGACGTCAAGGACCTTGGCGAGCAAACCGTTCAGGCCATGGGTCGCTCCTTCAATTGCAGGGTGTACCAAATGATGGACGACACCGTGGATGGAAAGGAACGGCCGTGGGGCGGCAAGGCCATGGTTTGGGTTTGTTCCGAAGTGCCTGGCGGCGTCGTGAAGATCGATGCCAATCCACAGAACACATCGGCCTCGGGGCAGAACGCGCTGATTGTGTACGAGTTGAGCGCGTACGAGGCGAAGTAATCATCGCCGCCCAGATACAGGCACACGATTCTCGACCCCCCCTCTTCCGTTTAGCCGCGACCCGAAGGGGATCGCGTTTTTTGATTGTTCGAGAATCGCCGACGCCGATTTAGCTGGACATCTCCAACCCCCCATGTTCTTGAATCAGAACCGTCCCTTTCGCGAGATCAGCGTCTTGTCCAGCGTCTTTTCCAGCGCGTCGCAGACGCGATCCACCTGGCTTGGCTTCATCGTCGTGAAAAATGGCAGCGCCAGCGTGCGCGCCGCGACGTATTCGCAAAACGGCATGTCCCCGCTCTTTGTGCCCAGCAACTGCTGCATGTAGGGCTGAAGATGGATCGGGGGAAAATAGTTGCTACAGCCGATCCCTTCCAGTCGCAGGTTGCGGATGATCTGGTCGCGGTCGCCCGGCTCGAACAGGTCGTTCAATCTCACCACGAACACGAACCAACTCATGTGCGTGTCGTCCTGGAGCGTCGGCAGGATCAGGTAGCGGTTGGTCATCAGCCGCTGCATGTAGCGGTGGGCCACCCGGCGGCGTTTCTCCAGAATCCCATCAAGCCGTGACATCTGCGCAACGCCCAGCGCCGCGGCGATTTCGCTCAGCCGATAGTTGTACCCCAGACGCGCATGGTCCAGCCAGTTCATGCTGTCCCGGCCCTGGTTGCGAAGGGATTGGCAGACGGAGGCGAAGTTGTCGTCGTCGGTGACGATCATCCCGCCCTCGCCGGTGGTGATTTGCTTGTTGGGATAAAACCCGAACACCGCCGCCCGGCCGAAAGACCCGATCGGCCGGCTGGCGAATTGCCCGCCGAATCCTTCGCACGCGTCCTCGATCAGGATCAATTCGTTTTTCTGCGCCACCTGTTCGATCTCGATCATCCCCACCGGGTTTCCGAATGCTTCCACCGCAACGATGGCTTTGGTCTTTGGCGTGATGGCGGCGGCGGCTTTGTCGGGGTCCAGGTTCAGCGTTTGCGGATCGATGTCCGCGAAGACCGGCCTCGCCCCCACGTACAAAATGCAATTGGCCGATGCCACGAAGCTGAACGGCGTGGTGATGACTTCGTCCCCGCTCTTGATGCCGGCGGCAACCATGGTGGCGTGCAGGCCCGCCGTCCCGGAGGAAACCCCGACGGCATAGCGCCGGCCGGCCACCTTCGCGCACAGTCGCTCGAACTCCACGATTTTCGGCCCGATGGAAAGGGTCGCGGTTTGCAATACATCCACAACCGCGTCGATGTCGGATGGGTCAATGTCGGGCTGGGACAGCGGGATAGGGGCCATGGGACAGGTGGAATGATAAGCTGGGCGGTCCGAAACCGGAAACTTTTGCGATTTTGGCCGGGTATTTATCACACTCGATCTCAGAAAGTCCCATTTAGGGGGGGGTGGGGGCGCTTCGCGAGAGGGGGAGATGGGGAGACATGGAGACGGGGAGACAAGGATGCAGGCACGAAGGCACTGTCTTCGACAAGCTCAGACCCCGAGCCTGTCGAGGGGAGGCACGAAGGCACGAAGGGATACAGGCACATTTGGCGTTGCATGGAAGCGGGCAGCTAGACCGTGGGTGCAGGAACGGCCCGATGCCGCCCCGCCACTCCGTCGGTTTTTTCCTTTCCCAAACTAATACCTAACAATGGTTCGGATTGCAACAGAAAAACCCTTGAATTCGGTGGGCGGAAAAAAGAGAAAGGCAGCGGTAAATGATATGTAAGCGTTCCGCCAACCCCGTCTCCGCGCCGGTGAATCGATCTGGCAACATGGGCCGACCTGGAGGCGCTCATGGAAGCCACGGTCAACGGCAAGGCGGACGCCCGGCGCCGGCGCATCGACGAACAGCGAGCCAGCGGACAATCCGTTCTCGCCTGATGCAAAGCCAACGATGCTCAGACAGCGATCAACAGACCAGGAGAGTCAAACATCCTTCACGACGGCGCCTTCGGCGATATGCTCCAGCTTGGTGATGGTGTCGTAGGGGACGTTCATCTTCTTGAACCACGCGATGAGCGCCTCCGGCCGCGGGCCTTCCCAATAACAGAAGATTTTGCCTTCGGTCAGGTTGGCAAAGCTTTCGTGGCATTTGACCTGCGGATCCTGCTGGGTGGCGACGGAGACCTTGCAGAACTGGTCCCGTGAAAAGCCCTTGGGGGGCAACGTGTGAGTGACCATGAATTTCGGCATAACGATTTTCTCCTTGTTTCTCTGATTGATTTGGTTTCAGTTTCTGGTTTCGTCGGCGTTTTTAATTGGTAAAATGTGGGGAGTCAAGTTTTCTGTAAGCGCTCGGCTGACCTTTCAATTACCCACAAGTCGCGACCGCTCCACGAACCTCGTCCTTTATTTGACAATGCCTCGCGCCAAAGTGGCGTGATGAGCATTCAGCACCGCCCGCTGTTCGGCCATCAGGTCGCGCTTCCACACATCCGGAAGATAGTTTGGCAATTCTTCCGGCGGCAGAGCCGGCAAGTAGGCCAAAACGCTGCGGAGATAAAATTGCACGTCGATCTCGTGACGCTGGGAGCTGGCAATCAGCGACCACAGGATCGCATGGCACTGGGCGGATTCGTTATGCCCAGAGAACAGCCAATTTTTACGACCGATGGCCACGCGCCGCAGGGCGCGTTCGGCCACGTTGTTCTCTATGCTCAGGCGAGGATCGGTCGTGTAGACGGTCTGCGACCTTCTACTGCTCTATTGTCCAATGTCTCATGTCTCGACGCCCAGCGTCGCCCTTTCTACTGGCGCGAGCGATCCAAAAATCGCCGCAGTTTTCAAATAGTTGTTACACTCATCCCGGCGGCCGCTATGTGGCACCGCCGGGCAGACACAGCTCTCGCTAGCCAGTCCGAACAGTAGTCGTTCGCAGGTTTTCAACTTAGAGGCTCTTAATTGGGAAGGATGCCAATGAAATACGTGATTAGCTGGTTCGAACGCCCGCAGGGTTCGCCCATGGAGTACGAGAATGCCCAGAAGCGAATCCTTGAAGTATTCGGCCAATGGAAAGCGCCCGCCGGTTTCAAGATCGACTTTTTCGTCATTCGAGTCGGCGAGTGGGGCGGCCATATGTTGATGGAATGTGACGATCTCGTGACCATTCACAAATTCTGTTCCATGCTGCCCGCTTTCGTCTTCGAGGTGCGGCCCGTCATCCCAGTCGAGGAAGCCGTCCGCGGCGAACTCGAGGTCATCGCCTGGCGCGACGGCCTCAAACGCAAATGACGGGACTGGGGACATTCATGATTTATCCCTCAACACGGCCTAACTGTTTACCGTTCCGCCGAAAAAACGGTGAGAAGCGGTGACATCCACCGTTTCCGTTTTCGCCGCGACTCAAATTTCACACGGACAGCTCGGGAGCTGTCCGTGCGGATCATTCCAGTATTTCCGCACCAGTTCTTCGGCCGAGTGGATCTCCCGCATTCGCATCAAATCCGGCTGCTGCTCAAAGATGAACTTGATGCGGTCCCGATCGGCATCCTTCTCGTCGTCGGGTCGTTTGTAATCGCGCGGCAAGACGATCACTATGTTGTGCATGATTTCATATGCAGTGTTGTTCATCGTCCATCCTCCATCGCGAATGGTTGAGGGTTAGTCGTCTGCGACTCGCTTCTCAACAGCCGTGCTCGCCCAAACCAAGGCGACCACCCAGCCGAGGAACGTCCACCCTAGAAATATGTTTAGGATGGCGATTGCCCCCGCGCTGGGATGCTGGCGCTGATCCGCGACAATGAAGGGAAGGAAATAGATAAACAGAGCGGCGGCGAGCAGGCCCAGGTACATGATAGAGCCCATGGTTGCACTCCTGTTTGAATATTGTCCAAGGTGTCTTCCGATTCAGTAAGACCTCCTCCGGTCCATCGTCCATTCAACACCCTCCCTTGATCGCCTATCGCAGATTTTTGCTTGTCTCCTTAGTTTTGAGAGCTATATCACCGTGAAATGACAAATGACAAATGACCAATGACAAGCATCGTTGTACAATCGAGCCATGACATTGGACACGATCCAAGAGCTTCTTTCCCGCCGGCCCTTTGAGCCGTTCCAGATCGTCACCAGCAGCGGCAACGTTTATGCCATTCGACATCCCGAAATGGCTTGGCCGATCCGCAATGGCATTTATGTCGGCTTGGGTGGACACGGTAGGCTTCCGGAGCGAGCCGCCTTTGTGTCCCTGCTTCACATATCTGCCGTTGAAACCTCCGCGAACGGCAGCAGAAGGCGCAAATAGGCCCCCCGAAAGGCAACATGGCCAAAGATCGAGCGGACGATTCATTTAAGGCAAAGTTCCGGCCCGACGCCGATGCCAAGCTGGATGCCCAGATCGACGCCGCGCTCCGCGATGTTTCGCTCGATGCGCTCTACGCCTTCGACAAGCCGAGGGCCCCCGAGCCGGCCGGCGGCGACAAGGGCGTGCGGCGGGGAAAGATCGTCTCCATCGGCAAGGATGATGCGTTCGTCGATTTCGGCGGCAAGAGCCAGGGGATCGTCTCCCTCACTCAATTCGATGAGCTTCCCACCGTCGGGCAGGAGATGGATTTCAATGTGGATCGCTACGACCAGGCCGAGGGCTTGCTGATCCTCTCGCGCAAGGGTGCGTCGGCGGCGAACGTCTCCTGGGAAACGCTGGAGGTGGGCCAGATCGTCGATGGCGTCGTCACCGGCGTGAACAAAGGCGGCCTGGAAATCAGCGTCAAGGGAATGCGCGCCTTCATGCCCGCCGGCCAGGTGGATGTCTATCACGTCCCCGATCTCTCGCAATTCGTGAATCAGAAGATGACGGCCGAGGTGACGGCCTTCGAGCGGCAGGGCAAGAACATCGTTCTTTCACGCCGCAATATCATCGAGCGCCAGCGCGAGGAGCAAAAGAAAAAGCTGATGGAGGAACTGGCCGAGGGACAAATCCGCCGCGGAACCGTGCGCAGCGTGCTCGATTTCGGGGCGTTCATCGACCTGGGCGGAGTCGATGGCCTGCTGCACGTCAGCGAGATGAGCTTTCGCCGCCTGCGCAATCCGGGCGAGGTGGTCAAGGTCGGCGACGTGCTCGATGTCAAGGTGCTGAAAATCGATCGGGAGACGGGAAAGCTGAGCCTGAGCCTCAAACAGGTCCTCGGCGTCGATCCGTGGTCCGATGCGGCGGCCCGATATTCCATCGGCTCGGAGGTGACCGGACGAGTCACCAAGATTCAGAGCTTCGGGGCGTTTATCGAGGTCGAAGAAGGGATCGAGGGCCTGCTGCCCATCAGCGAGATGAGCCATCAACACATCCGCTCGCCGGACGAAGTGGTCAAGGAGGGGGACACGGTGCGGCTGGTGGTGCTGTCGGTCGATCCGGCGGCGCGGCGAATGTCGTTCAGTTTGAAGCAGGCCACTCCCCAGCCCCCGCCCGATGCCCCGGTCGCCGATGCCCCGACCACCGCGGCCCCCGCCCCTGCCAAGAAAAAACGCCCGCCTCTCCGCGGAGGATTGGATTTTTGACTTTTTTTGAAATGGGAATTCCGCGAACCATCCCAGCCGGGCCAGTCTTCGCTCTGGCGATCGCGTTCTTATGTTGCAACGCGTCCTTCGCGCAAACAACGCAGCCCGAGAACACCGCCGCGCGATGGGTGCAGATGTTCGATCGGGACCAGAACGGGTTCACGAATTTCCCGCTTGGCGAAGATTCCAGAATCATCCTTGTCAGTAGCACCGATGGAAGCGATTTCTATGACGGCATGGTCCAGCCGGTGCGTACGCTGAAGAAGGCGTTATCGCGGGCACGTGTAGGGCATCCGGATCGAATCCTCTTCAAGCGGGGCGATGTCTTTTCCGAAGCCAACCTCATCGACGCCAACATCGCCCTGCAAGGCCACAGCGCCATCGAGCCGGTCATCATCGGCGCCTATGGCGACGTGAGGCTGCCGCGCCCGGTGCTGGAGTCGCATCTGATTCTGGGCGGCCGGCGATTGCCTCGGTTCATCGTTTTGCAGGGTCTGGATCTTTACGCCAGCAGCCGGGACCCGGCCGCCAAATCGTTCCAAGTCCACAAGATCAACCCGGCCCAGAACCACGGCGTCGATATGGTCTCTGCCGGTGGTTATCTGTGGATCGAAGATTGCCGCTGCCGGGATTTCGAGGGCGGGATGGTGTTGCAGTCCAAGGAAACGGATTTATTCGACACCCTGATCGTCCGCCGCTGCCAGGTCGTCGATTCCTGGAATTTAGGCTTTTCCTCCGGGATTTACATCGATAATTTCAAGAACGTGTTGATCGAGGAGAACCTGTTCGATCACAACGGCTGGGCCGAGGGAGTGCCCGGGGCTGGCAAGACCATTTTCAATCACAACATGTATTTGCAGCGCGTGAAAGTGGGGGAGGACCGCCATTTCATCGTCCGCAACAACATCAGCGCCCGGGCCTCGAGCCATGGTTGTCAGATGCGTCCCGGAGGATTGCTCCAGAACAATCTGTTTTTGAAAAACCCGCTGGGCGCATATGTGAGCTATGCGCCCTCGGTGGTTCGGGACAACGTCGTGCTGGATGGCGACCGGATCGCACCCGGCCTGGAGCGAGGCCAGGGCTTGGAATTTCTCAATTGCCCCACCGTGCTGGCCGAGGGAAACATCGTCGCCCACAAGCCGGATCCCACCAACGGCATGGAGGCGATGTCTTATGATCCGTCCAAGCACAATTCGCGTGGGTTGCCGACGGCCGGCGAATTTCGTAACAACGTCGTCTACGACTGGGCGGGCGTGGCGTTCCGCTTGGCGGCGCCCTCCCAACAGTTATCCGTCCACGACAATTTCTTCCAGCAGCAGGATGATCGGCTGATTGAATTGAAAGCCTGGAAGCCGTCCTACCTGTTTCGGAATAACCAATATATTTCCGAACGCCATAGCCCATTCCAAATCGCCGGGTGGAATTTGCCTTGGAAAGAGTGGCTGGGCCAGACCGGGGACCCTTCGGATTGGGGCCGGACGACTTTCCTCGATCCCTCGCGCGACATCGACAGCTATGCCAAATCCATCGGGCTCAGCGATGCGTCCCTGGAGGGATTTCTGGCCGCCGCCCGCGAGCAGCGAAGGGGACATTGGGATCAACGGCTGACGGCCCAGGCCGTGAATGATTACATCCGCGCCGGGTTTGCCCGGAAATCCAAATGAACTTCTTTTCCCCTCGCCCCGCTGCGCCGGCAACATTTTTCGTCTTCATTGTGAATCCATGATTCTCCGGCGTTTCCAGGTAGAAATTGAACCGCAGGGCACACAGAGATCGCAGAGACAAACGCGGAGAAGACCTTCAGGCGCCCTCTTCTCCGCGTCTGTCTCAGCGCACTCTGCGGTTCAATTAGACTTTGAAATTAAGGAGCTTGCGCCATTGATGAAAAATGTTGCCATGAGTACATGGAGCCAGGGGAACAGCGGCCTACCAAGTATATCGCACTGAATACGTCACCGTTTTCTCCCCATCGGCCGGCACGTCCACGGGGATGTGAATCGTTCGGAAGTCCTGTTTTTCCCACTTGTCGCTGCTGGCCGTGATTTCCCAATTGTTCCAGCGATACAGGTTTTCCTTGACGATCACGTGTACCGCTTCCTTCTTGTGATTCCGCAGCTTGATCTCGAAGGATTCGTTGATGACGTGGCCATTGAAGTTGGCGTTGAAATCAGTCTGGCGACGCTCGCCGACGATGTCGAACGCGCTGCCCAGCTTGATCATGACGTTTTCGTCTTTGGGCGTATGTTGAATGACGTCTTCCCCGATGAATTCCCTGGACCCGTCGGCCTCGTCGCGCTTGTAAACACGGATCCGCCCGGCGGGCAGGGGAATGCCCAGGCCGTTGCTCTCGGTGTTGGTCAGGAGGAGATAGACGTCCACCTTTTTGTTGGAATCCGTGCCCAGGTTCTGATCCAGATTTGGATTGTCAATTGCCCAGAATCGCAGTTGCTGGGGGACTCCGTAATAAACGTAGGTTTTATCGACCGGCACGTTCAACTTGGGAGCGAACAGCTCGATCTGCTTGGTGCTGTTGTTGGCCAGGGACGTCGTGCGGCCGAGGGTGTAAAGGTGGTATTCGAAGAATGACTTTTCGGCGAAGCCCGCGGGCGCGACGGCCAAAGCCGCCTGGGACACCATTCGGTCCATCATGTAGTATTGTTGCGGCGGCTTGATCCGCTGCACGTCGCCGGCGACCAATTTGAGCCTCGCATCCGGATACGCCCCCCCGCTCTGATTCAGGATCGTCACCCACGCCCCGATGTCCGCGGCGTTATCGTCGGCGTTGACCGTGACGTTGTAATCCGCACGCCAGGTCAGGCTGTCCGTCTGGTACGTCACCTGCGCCAGGTGCGTCCCGGCTTGGGTGTTGTGAATCTTCCAGACCAACGTGGGCTTGGTGATCAGGCTGGCGTCGGAGCTGGCCAGTTGGATGCCTTCGATTTCCGGGCCGCGCGTGATCACCTGCACCTTCCCGGCCGCATCCTGCAACACCAGATTCGATGCATCGAAGGAGAGCAGAGTTCCGCTGAGGGTTTCGGCCGGACTGCCGGCGGCGCCGCGGCGCGCGACCTGGACTTCCTTGCCGAGGTATTTGCCCAGCAGCTTGTCCGCGCTGACCAGATCGTATTCGTAATTCTGCTCCAAAACGCCCGCGGCATCCGGCGCCGTGAGCGATTGGAATGAAACCGTTGTGGGATCGATGCCGGTGGCCACATCGGTGAAGCGAATCGTGTTGTCGCCCTCATCCAGCTTGATTTCGCGGTTTTCGCGCACGATCCCGTAGCCCGGCAGGGGATTCTGCTGAAGGTAATAGGGATTGAAGGTTTGCTGCCGGACAATCTCCTGAGGATCGAACGTCGCGGGGTCGGCGTTGCTGTAAATGGTGAGCGAGAATCCCGGCTGTGGCGACAGGGGCGGCGGCTGTGCCGGCTGCGCTGCGGCGCACGCCGCGGCGGAAACCGAGGCCAGTGCGATCGCCGTCCAGGCAAACAATCGGTTGGAATTCATGGTGAATGCTCCAGGTTAAGGAATGTGACCACCGCATGATTAGACGCGCCGGCTTGAGGAAAGTTCCAGCAGCGTAAGTCGTCTCAGTTTCCTGAACCGGCCGGCTTGGTTGCGGTTGGAGGCTCGGACACGGCCGGCGAGCTTTCGCTGTTGATCGCGTTGATCAGGGAATCTAATTCCTGATCCGTGAATCCGCCCTTGCCTCCGCCGGTAATGATGCCCGAGCCCCCGGTGATCCCGCAGAGCAGGTTGGGGGCGCTGATGATCTTGTCATCCAGCACGATCGCCAGCCGCGCATGCGCATCCGGAACATCCATATGCTGCTTCACCAATTTGTACCAGCGTGTGGTCAAATCGCCGAAGAGTTTGCCTCCGGCATCGTCGAATTCGAATCCCACGCCCCGGTCCCCGTCCGGCTGGGTCTGGACCCGCGCGTTCTCCATCCCCCACTTGCCGCTCTCCTTCGTCATCGACGCATCCGGAGACGTCAGCACCGGCAGGTAATGCTTGCCGTTCCACTCCTTCGTTTCCGGCGGGAAGCCGGGCCGGTCGAATTCCTCCGGCCGAGCCACTTCCATCCAGCGCATCGAATCGCCCGCCTGCGCCAGCGGCCCCTTCCCCCCGGGCTGCAACCGCGCCTCCATTGCCTTCAGATCCGCCGGATTGGCCGTGACCGTATCGGCCAGAATATGAAATTCCACGATGCCCGGTCGCGTCGTTGGGGAGGCAGGATCGGCCAACGACGTCTTGCCCGTGAAAAACATCAGAAACGCCAAACCCAGCAGAACTTTTTTGGGGACCATAAGATGGTTCTCCTGAAACTTGAGAAAACGCGCTCCCCTTCGGGTCGCGGCTAAACTTGGTCGGAGAAGGACGAACTATTACATTGTACTGCTATGTCACAATTGATCATAACCGCGGTTGGGCCCGATCGGCCTGGGATTGTGGGGGAATTGACCGCTCACATTCACGGCGGCGGGGGAAATATTCTGGACTCCCGCATGGTGAATCTGCGCGGTGAGTTCGCGATGCTGATTCTGGTGGAAGTGCCGGACGCGACCGCCGAGGCCTTGCGCGGCAGCTTGCCGAAAGTCGGCGAGAAGATGGGGCTGCGCCTGGGCGTTTCGGAATTGCACCCCAAGCGCGCGGGAGTAAGCGGCCTGCCGTTTCGGCTCAAGACCTATTCCATGGATCAGCCGGGGATCGTGGCCAGGCTGTCCCAGGTGCTTCGGGATTACGGAGTGAACATCGAGGAATTGTCGGCCCGGCAGGAGTCGGCCCCGTTTTCAGGCTCGCCGCTGTTTTTGACGGAGATGCGCTTGACCGTGCCGGCCGCGGTGCCGCTCGGAAGGTTGCGCGCGGAATTGGAATCCGTCGGCAACGCCCTGAATTGCGATATCGATCTGGATCCCGCTTGATGCCCAGCAATCAAAAGCCCGTGCGGCTCGAACTCATTCGGCAAGATCGCGCCGGCGGGGCGCGGCTGGGACGCGTTTCCACGCCGCATGGGGTTTTCGACACCCCCGCGTTCATGCCCGTGGGGACCCAGGGTTCGATCAAGGGGGTCTTGCCCGATCACGTCGCCCAAACCGGCGCCCAGATCGTTTTGGCCAACACCTATCACCTGATGTTGCGCCCGGGGGAGAAGACCGTGGCCCAGCTCGGCGGCCTGCATCGCTTCATGGGTTGGGCCGGGCCGATCCTCACCGACAGCGGCGGGTACCAGGTCTTCTCCCTCTCCGATTTGAATGAAGTTTCGGATTCCGGCGTGAGATTCAAAAGCCACGTCGATGGCAGCGAGACATTCCTGGATGCCGGGCGAAGCATCCAAGTCCAAAACGATCTTGGCGCGGACATCATAATGGCTCTGGATCAGTGCCCGTCCGGGACGGCTGGGGCGGAAGTCCAACGCCAGGCGGCCGAGCGGACGATCCGGTGGGCCCAGCAAAGTCTGGCGGCGCACCGGCGGCCCGGTGAGCAGGGGCTGTTCGGCATCGTCCAGGGCGGGGCGGACCTGGACCTGCGCCGCCGCTGCGCCGCGGAACTGGCGGCCATGGATTTCAGCGGATATGCCATCGGCGGATTGGCCGTCGGGGAGGGTTTTGAGGCGATGAAGACGGTCCTCCGCGAGATTGGGCCCGCCTTGCCCGCCGATAAGCCCCGCTATCTCATGGGCGTGGGGTTTCCCCGGGACATCGTGGCGGCGGTGGCCGCGGGGATCGATATGTTCGATTGCGTGCTGCCCACCCGCAACGGCCGCAATGCCTACGCCTTCACGGCCCACGGGCCGATTCGCCTGCGCAACAGCATCCATCAGCGCGATGCCGGGCCGATTGAGAAGGGGTGCGACTGCTATGCCTGCCGGAATTTTTCCCGCGGGGCCATCCGCCATTTTTTTTTCGCGGGCGAGATGCTTGGCCCGGTCCTTGTTTCCGTGCATAATATGCGGTTCTACCAACGGCTGATGGCGGATATTCGTCGGTCGATCGGAGAGGGGAGTTTCGACTCCTTGGTGCGGAGCGATGCGCGCTGTGGCCTGGGCCCCGGCGCTCCGGCCGCCGAATCCGATGAATGAGCCGCGCGGCTCGCACGCGAGCCGCGCTGAATGAAACTTCAAAAGGAGCGACGCTTGAGCATTTTCCAATTGCTGGCCGACCTGACGCCGACGGCAACCCGTCCCGCCGAGCCCATTCCCTGGTACGCCAATCCCCAGGACATGCTCGTCCTGCTGATCTTCGGGATGCTGATGTATTTGTTCTTCGGCTCGCAGAGATCCAAGAAGAAGGAGCAGCAGCTCCGGGACGACATGCTGCGGAACATGAAGCGCGGCGACCGGGTCGTGACGGCCGGCGGAATCATCGGCACCCTCGTCGATGTGCGCGACGCCGACGTGGTGCTGAAGGTGGACGAGAGTTCCAACACCAAGATCAAGTTCACTCGCGAGGCGATCAAGCGGGTAGTGACCGAAGATGAATCCGCGACAAAATGAGAAAGGCGTCATTTGTCATTGGTCACTTGTCATTTGCGAAGAATCGCGAACTCGCTTCAACAAGTGACAAATGACATTCCTTTAGATTTACCATGCCAACGACTTATTCCAACCGCATAACCTTGATCACCACGGTGATCGTATTGTCGCTCCTGGCGATATTCTGGGGCCCGCCGTCGCGCTTGTTCGATCACAACCTGACGGCCATTCAGAAGACCGACCTTCGCCCGGGGATCGACATGGTCGGCGGCGTGAGCCTGGTCTATTCCATTCAATCGACGTCCAGCAACGATCCCGAATTGTCCGAACACGTGATGGAGGCCCTGAAGAAGCGGGTGGATCCGCTGGGTTTGCGGAACCTGGTCTGGCGTCCGCAAGGCAGCGATCGCATCGAGATCGAGATGCCCCTGTCGCCGGAGGCGACCGAAGCCCCGCGCATCAAGCAGGCGTTTAACGAGTCCCAGCAAAAACTGGATGCCACCAACGTCCGCGTGGACGAGGTGCTCAACGCCGTCGAGCACACGGCCGGCCCTCAGCGGGATCAGCGGCTTGCGGAAATGGCTTCCGACGACAACACCCGGGCCGACCTTTTTAAGGGTCTCTCCCAGACCTATGACCAGATGCAGGCCCTTCGCGCCAATCCAACCAAGCTGCCCCTGGCGATGCTGGCGGCGAAGTTGCAGCCCCTGACGGTTGAATATGAGGACCTGAAATCCCGCATCGATCAGACCAATCTTTCGCCGACGGAGCTTCAGCCCATTCTGGACCAGGTGATGTCGGATGATCCGGACCAGAAGAAGGCCGGGCAGCAGAAGCTCGATGATCTGAAGAAAAAGTTCGCCGATTTTCCGACGCGATTGAAGGCGATCGACGATTTCCAGGCGAAATACAAGGATTACGATTCGGTCAAGAACGCCATCACCGGGGCGGAAGATCTCAAGCGTCTGTTGCAGGGTTCGGGGGTTTTGGAATTCCACATTCTGGCCGACGCCGTCACCGCCAATCCCACTGATTTGAAGGCGATGGAGGCCCGCTTGCAGCCCGGGGGGAAGGGGCCGCTGCCGCAGCCGGGCGATTCCGTTCGCTGGATGGAGGTCGATCGCCCCGAGGAATTCGACAGGCCCAACATCCCGCCGGAAACCAAGGAGTGGAACGGCAAGCATTACCTGCCGGTGCTGACCTCTCCGGATGCGTCGATGACCAAGGACAGCGGCAAGTGGGGGCTGGAGAATGCGCGCCCCGAGACCCAGTCGGACGGCAGCCGGGCCGTGGGCTTCAGTTTCGACAACACCGGTGGCAGCCTCTTCGGCGAACTGACGACGCACTGGTTCAACGTCGCCAAGCAGCATACGGACGTGGTGGACCCGCGTTCGCGGCTGGCGATCGTCCTGGATAACAAGATCATCAGCGCCCCCAACCTCCTTAGCGGGATCACCGGAGGCTCTGGGATAATCACCGGCGGCGGAAAGGGCGGCTTTACCACGCGGGAATTGGATTACCTGATCAACACCATGAACGCCGGCAGCCTGCCCGCCCAGCTTTCCGACGAGCCCATCAGCGAGCAGCAGGTCGGTCCGACCCTGGGCGCGGACAATCTGTATCGCGGGCTGGTCGCCTGCGGGTTCGGGCTCATTGTCGTGGCCGTGTTCCTGGTCTCGTATTACTACTTCGCGGGATTGGTCGCCTTCACCGCCGTGCTGATGAACCTGGTGCTGATTCTCGGCACCATGTGCGCGCTCAACGCCACCTTCACCTTGCCGAGCATCGCCGGGATCGTCCTGTCCATCGGCACGGCCGTGGATGCCAACGTGCTGATCTTCGAGCGTCTGCGCGAAGAGCAGCACAAAAAACTTCCCCTGCGGATGGCGCTGCGAAACAGCTACGCCCAGGCCCGAAGCGCCATCATCGACTCCAACATGACCAGCATCATCACCTCGCTGTGTCTCTACGCCTTTGGATCGGAAGAGGTGAAAGGCTTCGGACTGACGCTGATCATCGGCATCGGCGCCAGCTTGTTCACCGCGCTCTACGTCACCAAGACGATTTTCGGGCTCATGATCGACAAGTTCGGCATGACCAACCTCGGCAGCTTGCCGCTGACGTTCCCCAAGTGGGACCGCCTCCTCAAGCCCAGCATCGACTGGATGGGGATGGCGTGGATCTTCTACACCTTCAGCATCATCATGCTGGTGAGCGGGATGACCTTGTTTGTCATCAAGGCCAGGCAGGGGCGCATGATGGACATCGAATTCGCCACCGGCACCTCGCTCCAGTTTGAATTAAAACAACCGATGGATCAGGACGGAGTTCGCAAGCTCATTGAAGCCGAAGGCCGAAAGCAGCCGCAGGTCCTGCCGGCCCCGAGCGTGGTGGCGGTGGGAACCGGCCGGTTGCACTACCAGATCGTCGTGCCCAACGATAAGAAGGACGAGGTGCGCCAGGCCGTTTTGGAGGCGATGAAGGGGAAACTCCAGATTCAACTTCCCTCGGACTTTGTGGGCGCGGCGTCGGAGTACAAGGATGCCGCCGACAAAGAGATCTTGCCGATCACCAGCGCGTTTTCGGTCGATGGTTACACGCCGCCGGCGGCGGCGAGCCATCCCGGCCAGGTGGCGATCGTGCTGAGAAACATTTCTCCGCCGCTATCCGTGCAGGAAATCACCAAGCGGCTGGACAACCAGCGCCTCTCCAGTTCATCGGCGACCACCGGGTCGGTCCAATACACCGTTCAAGGCCCCGGCGATCCCACCAAGCCCACCCCATTTGCCGTGGTCATCGGCTGGAACCCCGCCGTCGCCTATGAAGCGGACATCGGCAGGTGGATGGGCGAGCTGGCCCAGCCCCTCTGGGGATTGGTCAAGGACGCCGTGAATCATCCCCCCTCATTCGAGCAGGAGACCAATTTCGATCCCCAGCTCGCCGGCGAGATGCAGCAGGATGCCTTCCTCGCCCTGACCTTCTCCATCATCGCCATCATGATTTACATCTGGGTGCGCTTCGGGAACTTCAAGTACGGCTCGGCCACGGTGATCGCGCTCATACACGACACGATCTTCACCCTCGCGGGGCTGGGCTTCGCGCATTACATCGCCGATTACTCCCCGCACAATATTTTTCAGATCGAGCCGTTCCGCATCAACCTCACGGTGGTGGCGGGCATCTTGACCATCATGAGCTATTCCATGATCGATACCATCGTGGTCTTCGACCGCATCCGCGAAAACCGCGGACGTTACGGTCACCTCGATCGCAACGTCATCAACACCGCCATCAATCAAACCCTCTCCCGCACCTTGCTGACTTGCGGAACCACCATCATGACCGTCTCTTTCATGTATTTCCTGGGCGGGGCCGGCATCCATGGCTTTACTTTCGTCCTGCTCATTGGCATATTGGTGGGAACGTATTCGTCGGTTGCGATCGCGGCGCCCCTGTTGTTGTGGGGGAAGGACGTCAAACGCCCAACCGGCGTGATGCAAGCGCCCGTCGGCCAACTTCCGCGGGCCAGCGTCTAAGACAAATCCAGGGTCGGTTGCTGGGAAAGGAGTCCCGCACATGCGCAAAGACGTAAAATTCGGATTGACCATCGGGGCGATTCTTGTCGTTACCCTCGTCGTATATGTGATCGTTATATCGCGCGGACCGGCCGTGCCGGCCAAGATCGGCATCGTGATGCCGAGCCCATCGGACCACCCCGCCGATCAGATCGATTCAACCCCAACGCCCTCCCCACATGCCGAAGTGACGGACAATTCCATGGGCGATCAACAGGTCGCCACCGGCCCCGCGGATACCCCCGCGACCCCCGGGACTGATGCCATCGCTCCGGCAACGCAACCGGCCGCCGGCGCCGAGCCCAAGACCGACTGGGACCGCGCCCTGAACAACGGCCTGCCGCCAAGCTTGTCCGCCCCGGCGGCCCCGGAGCATACCGTAACGCCGATGATCGATTCCGCGCCCCTGAACGCCGCGCGCGACGGGATCAGCCGCGACCCCAATACCCCGGTCATCGATACGCTGCCGACGACACAGCCATCCATCCAGTTTGCCGGCGGCGGATACAGTTCTGAGACCAGCCCCTCGGCGTCGGTTCCGCCGGTTCCCGCCGCCAGCCCGCGCACCCATCGCGTCGTGGCGGGTGAATCGCCCTACTCCATCGCCCAGAGCGTTTATGGCAGTTCCCGGTATTACAAGAGGATTCTCGCCGCCAATCCGGGCCTGGACCCGCGACATCTCAAGATCGGCCAGATTCTGGTCATTCCGCAACTGACGGATCTCGAAAAGAATTCCCCCTCGGCCACCGGCGCCGCCGAGATCCATGTGGATTCGGCCACGATGTACACCGTCCTTTCCGGCGATACGCTGGAGAGCATTTCCCGAAAGCTCTACGGCTCGGCCGGAATGATCGACAAGCTCTATCTGGCGAACCAATCGCTGATCGGGCCGGACGAGAACGTGCTGAAAATCGGCTGGGTATTGAAGCTGCCCCAGCCTCCCACCGTCGCCAGCGCCCAGCGGTAACCGGGTTGGTGGCGCTCTCGCGGCGGCATAAGGTGTGAATTAGCAAAGTATTATAGGGCAAATCCGCGCGCCGACACGGCGCTCCTGAATCGACTGGATTCGGGAAAGGGCAATCCCCGCGACTTTTTTTCGTTGCTTATATCGTTGCTTGTGGTGATAATCACCCAGTCTCGGTGCATGTCCTAGGGCAGTGCAGAGCATGTCAGCAAAGAGCATCTATGAAACGCGCAGCCGCTTGGGCAACTGGGTTGATGTTTCTGCTCTCCGGTTCGGCCGGCGCATGTGTTCTCCCACCGGATAATAATCTCGCGAATCAGAGCGCCGGCAACTTCGGTGCCGATGCCTCGCCTCTCACCGCCAATGGTTTGATTAAGTTCACGAAAACGGCCGCGCCAGTGCCGCCGGCAGCCAATGCGGACGCTATCTTTAGCGGTGCGGCCCAAACCCAGCCCAAATGGTTGGGTGCCAATGCGAACCTCGAGCAAAAAGCGGTATCGCCGTTACAGTTGAAGGAGGACTCCGATCTGGTCGAGCCGCCTCAGGAAGACAGCGGCTTGACCAAGGATTTCTCGGTGTCTGAACCGGCGGCGTCGTCTTCCGGGCCCGCGACAACGGAGGCCCCAATGCCTCGCGCGGGATGGATCGGCCTGGCTGGTGTACTGGGCGTCATGGCGGCGCGATGGATTAGCGCCAAGAGACGGGCCCGGGCCAAATCTGCCATTGGTTGATCGATTCGGGAGAAAATCCGAACAGGGAAGGGAAAATGGGCGGCGCGCGGAGCTTCGCCCTTTTTTATTGCGCCGATCGCCGTTGGAATTTACAGAGCCGGGGCGTGCCGCCCCGGTCTTCTCCGGGGCGGCACGCCCCGGCTCTGTCAGGAATATTCACGGCGCCGCTCCCGCATTTTCATCCCCGCGCCCGGCTGTGTTCCTCCAGGCGTTGAAGCAATTCGCACGCTTCTTCTTCGTGCTCCCCGACGCTGGTCGTCCATACCAGTTGCTCGTTCCGCAGCAGCGCACGCTCGATCCTCCGACAGGCGCTGATCACCGTGCTGTGATTCCGCTTGCCCATTCGCATCCCGATCTCCGGGAAACTCAGCTTCGCCGTTTTGCGCACCAGGTACATCGCCACGCTACGGGCCAGGCTGATCGTTCGCTGCCGCCGGCCCGACATCAGGTCCTTGTGCTCCAGTCCGAAATATTCACACACCGATTGGAGAATATTGTCCGGACGAACCGGCGCCACCATCTGCCGATCCAGATCCCCCAGCGATTCCTGCGCCGTGATCACATCCGGAATCCGCCCGGTGAGCTTCACGTGCGCCGCGATCCGTGTGATGGCCCCTTCCAGTTCCCGCACGTTCTGCGTCACCCGCCGACCGATCCAGCCGACCACCTCCTCCGGCAAGCTCAGCCCCCCGCGCTGCGAGAGGCTCCGCAGAATTTCGCAGCGCGTCGCGAAATTCGGCGGATCGATCCGAACCACCATCCCGCTGACGAACCGGTTCACCAGCGATTCCCCGAATTCCTCGATCATCTTTGGATGATTGTCGCTCGCCATCACCACCTGCCGCCCCATCGCTTCGATCGCGTTGAACGTGTGCAGGAATTCCTCCTGCGTGGCTTTCTTCCCGCCCAGGAAATGCACGTCGTCGATCGCCAACAGATCGAGGTCGCGCATTTTCCTCCGGAAGTTGTCCAGCTTGTTTGCCCTCAGCGCCGTCAGAAACTCGTTGGTGAATTCCTCCCCCGTTAGATACGTCCAGCGTTTGCTCGGGTGATGCGAAATAAATCGCCTGCATAGCCCCTGAAGCAAATGAGTCTTGCCCAGCCCGCATCCGCCGTGGATGAACAGCGGGTTGTACTGTGCCCCTGGGAATTCCGCCACGTGCAGGGCGCTGGTGTAGGCGAGTCGATTGCATTGCCCGACGACGAAAGTTTCCACCTCGTGCCGCAGCCGGGGCTTGTTGGCTTGGGATGCCCCCTCTCCGGCGGATGTCGCGCGGCGGGGACTCATGACCGGCAGTGCCTTGCAAATCGTCTCGTCGGCGGCCGCAGCGGCGCGGGTTTCGCCCGCAACCACGCTGTGAGCGTCGCCGCGCGGGACCGCAGACGTGGGAGATAGAATCGACGACCCCGCAAATGGCGCCGCCGTCCCCTGCGCCAAAACTTTGCCCGCTTCCTTCGGCTTCGACTGCGGCGACGCTTTATCCGAGGCCGCGTCGGTCGTGTTCACCTCAAACAACTGCGGCACCACGCTGAATCGCACCGGCAGCGAGCAGCCCAGAACTTCATGCGCCGCATCCTGAATCGGCTGGCTGAAGTGCGAACCGATCCATTCGCTGATGAAATCGTTGGGCACGGCGATTTCCAGCCCGTCCTGCCTCAGATCCAGCCGCGTGGAATTATTGAACCATACATGAAACCGCTGCTGCCCCACTCTTTGCGCGATCGCGTTGGCCAGCCGTGTCAATTGCGGATCGTGTGCGCTGATGCAACTCACGCCGACTCCTTTCCTAAGCCCTGTGCGTGCCAACCCGGCGGTTCGCAAAAACCACCAAACCGGGTCGGCTGGCCAACGACGCAGCGGCTCAAGGAATCATGACCTTGGGCCGTCCACCGTCGCCGTCCGATACGCCCTGCCCCTGGCAAAGCCCCCAAGCAAAGCGCCCAAACAAAAGCGCCTGGCTTAGCCCCTGGCAAAGCGCAGCATTTCCCGCATCCATGGCCGGCCTCCTGCCTTACCCTGGGAAAAACCCAACCTTAATCATCCGTGAGTAGGCGAAGAAAATAGTCTGCGTTAACAGTGCTGGCAAGGGAAACTTTATCGGATTTTCCGTTCACAACGATGGAACCATCGGTAGGGCCGTTGCGGTTTGTTTAAAAATTCTTTTTTTCAACTTTTAGTCCACTGTATTATCGGACTGTGCACATCCGGTGGACAATGTGGGGAATATTTTCTTCTTTTCCGGCCGCGTCATCCTTTCCACGAACGAAGATCCCGGATCATCGCCACCCGCGCCGCTATCCGCTGCATCCCGTGATGAAAATACAATCTCAACGCCGGCTCATTTTTTGAATCAACCGCCAGCGTCAGGCTCCGGCGGTGATCGGCAACGATGAGGTGCATCGCCTGTTGCATGAGCACCGTCCCCAGCCCTTTTCCCCTCGCCTGCACCGAAAGACCGAGATAAACCAGCTCAACCGCATCGGTATGCGGGATTCGGCTCAGCAGCAGCACCCCGCGGGGCTGGTCAGCTTCCACCAGCAACTGCCACATCCCCGGGACATGCTCGCCGGTTGCTCGATGTCCGGCGATGATGTCTTCGATGTCGCGCAGCCCGCTGAGCGCTGGACAATCCAGGCTCTCCCGATAGCTCTGGAGGATGCCCTCGGCAAATAAACCGTGGTTTTCCGGCGAATAGGCCAGAAACCGCATCGCTTCCGGCAGCGGCGGTGACTTTGCCGTGCGCGGCACCGTGCCCTGCAAGTAGATCAGCTCGGCCACTTCGCTGAATCCGAGGTCGCCAAAGAACTGCCGCGCCTGCGCGTGCTCCGGTTCGAATAGCACCTGCGCCAGGTGCACCTCACGCCGGCCGAAGTATTCGCATAACTCGCTGACAAGTTGAGCCGCCGCGGGATACGCCCATTCGCCGATGTTTGAACCCGTCAATAGCAGCAGAGTTTTTCCGGGATTGAGCACGGGTAATGCCGCCCAAACCAGCTTTCCGTGACTCTCCGCCACCCACATTGCCGACAGATCGATGCGTCGCTGGGCTGTGGACTGCGTGAATTCCGACACCTGGGCCGCCGATGGCGCTTGGCCGGGGACGCTGAGGATCATGGCGGCGGCGGCCTGGAGTTCCGTTCGTTTCGCCGGGCGGCAAATGATTGCCCCGCCGCCATCCCGCCTGGCCGCCAATAGAGAATTTGACATCACCGCCACGGTGCGTAAGAATAACCCCGCCCAGGTGGAATGGCCATTATTTTCCACGCCCGCCTTGACCGCGGAGTGCTTCACCATGTTATGCCGATTGCCGATTGCAGCTTTTCTGGTTGTTTTTGCGCTGGTAGCGCCCGTGCGGGCTGACTATCCCCAACCCAGTCCCTATCCCGTCTCCTGGGAATTGACGCTGACTCATTCGGCGCCCAAACGCATCCTCGTGCAAGGCCCGGGCGATTCCAATCCGGGGGCCTACTGGTACGTCACCTATCACGTCGTCAATAACACCGATCGGGACAAAATTCTGTTTTATCCCAGTTTCGAGATGATGCTCGAAGATGGCCAGGTCATTCGCAGCGATATGGGCATCTCCCCCGGCGTCTTCGACGCCATCAAGCAACACGAGCACTTGAAATACCTCCAGAGCGAGGATCTCATCGGCGGTGTGTTGCGCCAGGGCGAGGACCAATCCAAGGACGGCGTGGCCATCTGGGCCGAGCCGCGCCTCCGGATGGGAACGTTTACCATCTTCTGCTCCGGATTTTGGGGCGAGAGCGCGACGGTGACCGTCGGCGACAAGGACGTGACCCTTCACAAAACCTTGCAGTTGACTTTTCACCTCGATTCCGACGAAAACCATCCGGGCGGCGGAGACCTGGTGGCCAAGGACGAACTGTACGTCATGCGATAATGGTGATTCTATGGCACATAAAAAAGGACAAGGTTCCACCCGCAACGGCCGCGACAGCAATCCACAGTATCTCGGCGTCAAAGCCTATGGCGGACAAACCATCACCGCCGGATCGATCATCGTCCGCCAGCGCGGCACGCGGTTTGAACCAGGCTTCAACGTGGGAATCGGCTGCGACCACACGCTCTTTGCGCTAACGCCCGGCAAAGTGGAATTTCAAGGCCGCAAGGTGCACGTGCGCGTTTCCCAGCCCGCAACATCCTGAGGCCAGCGGAAAGATCGCACAAAAATTCACACAAAAGCCCACGGAAGTTCTTCCGTGGGTTTTTGATTCCGCCCATGTTCATCGATGAAGCCATCATTCAAGTGAAAGCCGGCGACGGCGGAGACGGCTGCGTCTCCTTCCGCCGCGAGAAATACGTCCCCAAGGGTGGTCCCGACGGCGGCGACGGCGGCGATGGCGGCAGCGTCATTCTCCTCGCCGATCCCAACAAGGATACCCTCCTCGATTTCTCAGGCCGGCATCATTGGAAAGCCGCCCGCGGCCAGGCCGGAATGGGCAAAAAAATGTCCGGTCTCAGCGGCGATGATCTGATCATTCGTGTCCCGCTGGGAACGCTCGTTTACGATGAAGAGCACAAGTTGCTCCTGGCCGATCTGGACGCGCCGGAAAAGCGGGTGGTCGTCGCCCGCAAAGGAAAAGGCGGCCGCGGCAATTGGCGCTTCAAATCCTCCACCAACCAGGCCCCGCGCTTCGCCGAGCCCGGCACCGAAGGCCAGCAGCGCCGTTTGCGCCTGGAATTGAAGCTCATCGCCGACGTCGGCCTCGTCGGAATGCCCAACGCCGGCAAGAGCACCCTGCTGCGATTGATCTCCGCCGCCAGGCCCAAGGTCGCCGAGTATCCTTTCACAACCCTCGACCCCCAGCTCGGCATCGTGGAACTGGACGGCGACCGGCGAATCGTCGTCGCCGACATTCCCGGCTTGATCGAAGGCGCTCAGCACGGCCGGGGCCTCGGCCACGCTTTTTTGCGACACATCGAACGCACCAAGATCATCGTGCACCTGTTGGATATGTATCCGATGGACGGCTCCGACCCGGCCGAGAACTATCGCAAGATTCGCCGCGAGTTGGAGGCGTTCAGTCCCGCCCTGGCCGAGAAACGGGAAATCATCGCCGCCAACAAAATGGACCTGGCCATCGACAACGACGCCATCGACCGGCTTCGCAATGAACTGAGCCCCAAGCGGATTTACGCCATCAGCGGCGTGAGCCGGCGAGGGGTGGAAGATTTGCTCTCCCTGCTTTGGAAGATCCTACAGGATATCAAGGCGGAGAAACCGTTGGGCCAGTTCGTGGAGGAATCGCCCCATGGCATGGCCGAATGATCTACAAGTCGCACTCAAGGAATGGGCGAGTGTTTGCGGCGCTCTGTCGCGTGGCCGACAAATCATTTTGCTTCGCAAGGGCGGCATTTACGAATCCGCAGGGGAATTCGAAATCGAGCATCGCCACTTCCTCCTGTTCCCCACCTACCTGCATCAAAACGCCGCGATGCTCGAAAGCGACGAACGTGCGGGGCTGGCAAAGCTCGCGGCGGAACCCGAGAAAATCGAGATTTCCCTCGCCGCCGCCATCACCGACATCGTTCCGATGACCCGTCGGGCGGCGATGGATGCCCTGGATGATGAGCACATCTGGACGAGCCCTCTCATCGACATGCGGTTTAACTATCGGCCTGAAAATCCGCTTTATTTGCTGCTGGTGCGGGCCTATCGGCTTGGGCGGCCGGTCACCATCGACAATTGCGCCGCCTATGCTTGCTGCAAAAGCTGGGTTCCGCTGGAGCAGGCCGTCGAAACTGCGGATGCCGCTGCGATCCTGGATGATGCCGAGTACACCCGGCGGAGAGACGCCATTTTGCGGCGGATCCCAACGGCCTAAATCAGGAACCATGATTCAGGGACAGTTCAAACATATTTAGCGGCGGTGCGAAGCACCGCGGGTTATGCCCATGTCCCGGAATCGCGGTCGCCTATTTAAACGCTTTCTCCTTTTTCCCCCCGCCTCTTTGATCTAAACTATTAGGCGGCCATGCCATCAGAGCGATCCCAGACCGTCGTTTCCGGCACCGGACAAACGCGCGCCGGCGGAGCCCGCGAGCAATTCTCCGCCGAGGAGCTCGCCATCGTTCTCTCCCAATTCGACATCGGCGTGATCGATTCCATCGTCGAATTCCCGCGCGGCTCGCGCAAAGCGCCAAAACTTCTCATCGTCAGCGAACAGGGCAAATTCCTTCTCAAACGCCGCGCACGCGGAAAGGATGATCCTTTCAAGGTCGCCTTCACCCATGCCCTCCAGCTTTATCTGGCCAGCAAGCAGTTTCCACTTCCGCATCTCATCGGCACGCGCAAGGACAACAACTCCATGCTCCAATGGCGCAACGGCGTCTATGAGCTGTTCGAATACATCCCCGGCCAACCCTATCCCCAAACACTGGAAGCGACCTTCGACGCCGGCAGGATTCTGGCCCTGTATCACAAGCTACTGGAGGAATTCAAAAGCGAATGGCAACCGCCCAGCGGCAGCTATCACGCGGCGACGGCCGTGGATTCGGGCCTCCGCACCATTTCCGCAGGTGTGCCCGATACCGACGAAAACCGCGAGGTCAATCAGTTGCTCGGCTTTCTGCTCTCCACCTACCGGAAAAGCGCCGAGAAGGTGCAGTCGCTGGGGATCGATAACTGGCCCAAGCAGATCGTTCACGCCGACTGGCATCCGGGGAACATGCTTTTCCGCGACAACCGCGTGGTTGCCGTCATCGATTACGACAGCGCCCGCCTTTTGCCGCGGATTATCGACGTCGCCAACGGCTCGCTCCAGTTCTCCATCATCGGCGGGGATGATGATGTCTCGAAATGGCCGGATTATCTCGATGAATCCCGCTTCAAGCGCTTCTTGCGCGGATATGATGAGGTGATGCTTCTCTCCCAGGCGGAGATTCGAACCATTCCGCTGCTGATGATGGAAGCCCTCATCGCCGAGGCGGTTTTTCCCATCGCCGCCACCGGCTCCTTCGGCAAAGTCGAGGGAATGCCGTTTTTGCAGATGGTGCAGCGCAAGGTCCTATGGATTCAGAAAAGCTACGACCGGCTCGTCGAGTTGGCCGATGGTTAAACGCGGGTAAGCAAAAGCAGGTTTGTCTTGGCTGACAATGCGCGGAAATTTCTCTTCGCAGGCGCGATCCTGGCGGCGATTTTTTTGCCCCCGGGCGGTGCCGTTTCCATCGCTGTGGCGCAGCCGGTCGATTGGGCCGCGCCCGCAACCCAACCCGCGGTATCCCAGCCCCAACTCCAGCTCTGGGTTGCGCAGCTTGGCAGCGACGATCCCCAATCGCGCCGCGCCGCTCTCAGCGAGCTTATGGACCTCAGCAGCCACGACCTGCCCGCCCTTCGCGCCGCCGCCATCTCCCAACATCCGCTGCTTCCCGAGCAAATCGCCGCTATCCGCCAAGCCGTCACCCAGGTTTTCCTCGCCGGCCAGCCCTACACCTTCGCCACCGATCCGCACGAGGACGTAGGATTTCTCGGCCTGCAATGGCCATTGGATGCCCCCAGCCAGCCTCCCGACGGCGTCCTCGTTTGGTCGCGAATCCCCGGCTTTGTCGCCTATCGCATGCTTCAGCCAGGAGACATTATCGTTAAGATCATCCGTCGGCCCGCCCTGCCGGATATCGAGCTGCATGACTTCGATCAGTTCACTAACCTGGTGCGACAAATGCACGCCGGCGATGTGCTTCGGTTGCAAATCCTTCGCTACGGCCGGCCGACCGATCTTTCCATCCGGCTCGACCATAAACCGCTGATTCTGGAACAGGACCCGGCCGGCGTGAAGAGGCAGCAGTGGCTCAACGCGCGAGCCCAAGCCGCCCAGGACTATTGGAACCACGAGTTCTCCCCCATCGATCCCGCTCAGGCAACATCTTCCACTCAGCCATGACCGATCCCTATCGTCGGATTCTCGACTGTCTATCCGCCTGCCGGAAGGTGCTGATCACCACCCACGCGCGTCCCGATGGCGATGCCCTCGGCACCGCCGCGGCGATGGCCCTGGCCCTTCGCCGACAGAAGATCGACAGCCATGTCCTGCTGTTCAATCCCCTTCCGCGCAAATACGCGTTTTTGTTCGGCGAGAACAACATCGCCTATCACGATGTCGAAGCGGGCTGGCCGAAATCTTATTCGCTCGATGCCTTCGATGCCCTGCTGGTGGTGGATACGGGGACCTGGTCGCAATTGCCCGGCTTGCGCGAGCAGATCGACGGCTGGAAGCGCCCGCGACTGGTGCTCGATCATCATCTCACCCAGGAAGATTGGGCGGATGTGAAGCTGATCGACACCGAAGCCGCCGCCGCCGGCGAAATCGCCGCCGCGCTCCTGGCCCGCTGGAAAATCCCCATGGACAAATCGATCGCCACGGCCCTGTTCGTCGCCATCGCCAGCGACACCGGCTGGTTCCAGTTCAGCAACACGCGTCCCGCCACGCTGCGCCTGGCGGCCGATCTCATGGAGGCGGGCGTGGACACCGACAGCATGTATCAGCATTTGTACCAAAACGAGCGCGCCGAGCGCGTCGCCCTGCAAACGCGGACACAGGATTCGCTGGAGCTGCTCGAAGATGGCCGCCTCGCGGTCATGCGCGTGCGCAAAACAGATTTCGACCAAACCGGCGCCAAGTCCGAGGACACGGAAAACCTGATCAACATCCCCTTGCAGATTCGGACGGTGGAGGTGTCGATATTGATGATCGAGCCGCCGGACGATTCCCCGATTCGCGTGAGCCTGCGGAGCAAGGGTCAGGTGGACGTAGCAAGATTCGCCGAGCAATTCGGCGGCGGCGGCCACGCCCGCGCGGCGGGCCTGAAAATCCCCGGCCCGCTCCAGGAAGTCCATGATCGTGTCGTAACCGTAATGGCGAAGGCGATGGCCGCGAACCCGGATTGACAAATCCGCGGCCAAAGGTTATCATTGTAGATAACACCGGGGCGGGATATGCCGCATCTTGAGGTGATCTGGATCGACGGCCCCGGCGGGAATGTCCGTCACCTTGCCGAGCACGGCGTGACTCGCGAGGAAGCCAGGGACGTGCTGACCGATCCGACCGCCACGGACGTCAGCCGACGCACGGGTCGTCCGATCGCCTTCGGTTTCACCCGTTCGGGCCGGAAACTGGCCGTCATTTACGAGCGCGTTGACCGGATAACCGTATATCCGATCACGGCGTTCGACGTGGAGGATTAACTATGCCTGCCATTCGCCGCTCAAAAAAGAAACTCAGTCCCAGGCGGATCAAAGCCCTGGCGGCACTCGCGCGCAAGATCGACGCCGAGGAGACCGCGGCCATTCGAGCGCAGGCCCATGAGATATTCGATCGCCACCGATGGCTCCGAGCCGTCGTCGACTCGCTGAAGATTCAGCGCCAAAGGCGCGGCTTGAGCCTAGCGGGGGTTGCGCGGCTCACGGGCATCGCCAAGCCCAATCTCAGTCGGCTGGAGAACAACACCCATTCGATGCCGACGTTGGACACCCTGGAGCGTTACGCCCGCGCCGTGGGCATGACTCTGCGCCTCGAACTGGTGGACGCGAGCGCGGCCTGAATGCCTGAATGAGATTGGTAGGGTGGGCGTACTCGCCCACCATTGTTGACCGCTACCAAATGGTGGGCGAGTACGCCCACCCTACCCGGCTGCCCGGAATGCGGAACAATTCCGCTGAAAAAGATTTAATTGTTCAAACCGCATCACTACCCGCAAACCCCCAAAATTGACCAATTTTGTCAGATCGCTACAATATCCCGTTGCGCGGCCCACTTTGGCGGAACGAGAACTATGGCGAGAGTCGCACTTGAAAGAGTAACCAAAATCTTCCCCGGCGGCGTTAAGGCCGTCGATTCCATCGACCTTCACATCGCCGATCGCGAATTCGTCGTCCTCGTCGGTCCCTCCGGATGCGGCAAAACCACCACCCTGCGCATGGTGGCCGGTCTCGAGGAAATCACCGAGGGAATCATCAAAATCGGCGAACGCGTCGTCAACGATGTACCCCCCAAGAGCCGCGACATCGCCATGGTCTTCCAGAACTACGCCCTTTATCCCCACATGACGGTTTACAAGAACATGGCCTTCGGCCTGAAACTTCGCGGCATGCCCAGGGCGGAGATCAACAAACGCGTTGCCGACGCCGCCAAGATCCTTGAAATCGAACACCTGATGAATCGCAAGCCCAAGGAACTTTCCGGCGGCCAGCGCCAGCGGGTTGCGGTGGGGCGGGCCATCGTTCGCGAGCCCTCGGCCTTTTTGTTCGACGAGCCCCTGTCCAATCTCGATGCAAAACTTCGCGTGACCACCCGAGCCGAACTCAAGCGCCTCCATCAGCGTCTCCGCACCACCACGATTTATGTCACCCACGACCAGGAAGAGGCGATGACCCTCGGCGACCGAATCGTGGTCATGAAAGATGGCGTCATTCAGCAGGCCGATACCCCGCTGCGTACCTATAATCGCCCTGTCAACCGTTTCGTGGCCGGTTTTATCGGAATGCCCCCCATGAATTTCTTCAACGGGGCGATCCGTAACGCCGATGGCCGGCTAAGCTTCGAGGAAGGCAGGCTCGAGGGAGTCCCCTTGGGGCACAGGGCATCGCTTCCGAGCAACGGAATGTCGCCCGATGCGCCGGTTGGGATGTCCGGCGAGTTGACCTTGCCCGGCAACGGGTTTACGCTTGGGTTGGACCAGTTATCCGCGGGGGCGAAGGATCGCCTCGCCGCCCGTGTCGGCGCTCATGCCGTCCTGGGCATTCGCCCGGAGCATTTGCATTTGCGCCCGGTTGAAGGTTCGGCTGCGATCAAGGTTCGTTTGAACGTGATCGAGCCGCTGGGAAGCCATATGGACGTTTATATGAGCACCTCTCTGCACGACTACGTGGTTGGGCGTTTGGAAGCCCAGACAGGCGTGCAGGTGGGAGCGGAGGCGACCATTTACGTCGATCTTCGCAAGGCTCACTTTTTTGAACCCGGAGAAACCGGGATGAACCTGAGCCTGGAGACATCGTCTCCTACTAACGAGCCTGCCCATGCACTTGCTTAAGCAAATGCATGGACCGAGCCCGTCGGCTTTTAAGCCGCCGACCCGAAGTGGCGCGGGCTAGCGGCTGGTGCTTTCGCACTGTAAGTCGTCTTCAGGCTGAGGGCCGCCAGATTTTGGCCGGCCTTTTTTATTTGGCGGCGGATTTTCAAGAGCGCAAAACATGAACTCGCAGGAACTGATACGAATCGTGGACGGCATCGCTCGCGACAAGAACATCGAGCGCGACCAGATCTACAACGACATCGAGCAGGCGGTCGCCTCCGGCCTCCGCAAGCAATTCAACACCGAAGAAGCCAGCGAGTTCGTCGTCAAGGTGGATCGCGCTTCCGGCGCAATCACCGCCGCCCGCCTGGGAGTCGAAGTGCCCCTGTCCGTCGTCGGCCGCATCGGCGCACAAACCGTCAAGCAGGTCATGATCCAGCTCATCCGCCAGGATGAGCGCGGCAGCATCTACGAGGAATACAAGGACCGCGTCGGCACGATCATCACCGGCACCGTCGCCCGCTTCGAACGCGACACCATGATCGTCACTCTCCTCCGCAACATCGAGGGAATCATGCCGCGCAGCGAGCAGATCCCCGGCGAGGTCCATCAGGTCGGCGAGCGCGTGCAGGGCCTGATCCTGGAAGTCCGCGACACGCCCAGCGCCGTGAAGATCATCCTCAGCCGCAGCCATCCCGAATTGATCCGCCGCCTCTTCGAGCGCGAAGTCCCCGAAGTCGGCGAGCGCACCATTGAGATCAAAGCCCTGGCTCGCGAGCCCGGTCACCGAACCAAGATCGCCGTCAGCTCCATCGATTCCAAGGTGGACGCCGTCGGGGCCTGCGTCGGCGTGCGCGGCAGCCGCATCAAGAACATCGTGGATGAACTCGGCGGCGAGAAGATCGACATCGTGCGCTGGAACGAATCCAGCCAGATCCTCATCAGCAACGCGCTCAAGCCCGCCGAAGTCGCGGAAGTCGCCCTCTGCTTTGAACTCGGCCGCGCCACCGTCGTCGTCAACGAGGACCAGCTTTCGCTGGCGATCGGCAAGCGCGGCCAGAACGTTCGCCTCGCGGCGCGACTCACCGGGTGGGATATCGACATCCTCACCCCCACCGAATTCCAGAAGGGCGTCCAACGCGTCGATTCAACCCTCAAGAGCATCGAGGGAATCACCAAGGAAATGATCGACAAGGTCATCGTCCTCGGCCTGATCGACGTCCGCGATCTGGAAGAAGTGGGAATCGGGCCGTTGATGGAAGAGCTTTCCCTGAACGAGGAGACCGCTCAGAAGGTGGTCGAGCGATGCGCCGCCGAGGCCAAGATCGTCGCCGTCGAGCAGGAAGCCAAGAAGATCGCCGATGCCTCGGCCAAGGCCGCCGCCGCCGCCAGCCAGGCCGCCGACAAGGCCGCCCTGCTGGCCCTCGGCGAACCGGCTTCCCCGGACGAGGCAAAAATGCCCGGCACTCTGGAATCCGCCTCCGGCGGGGCCCCGGAAGTCATCGTCCACCAGGAAACCATTACCACCGCCCAAGGCGAAGATCTCAGTCCCGAGGAGCAGGCCATCCATGGCATCGCCGAATCCACCGACGTCGCTGCCGACAAGATGGTGGCCCCCGATGAAGACGACGATCACTCCGCGGCGCTGGCCGAGGGACGCGAGCCGCCCCCTGCAAATGCAGATGACGCCAAGTGATCGTCGCAAAGAGGAATCGAGTTCGAGATTTTTTGGAGTTTTGTTTTGGCAAAAGGCATTCGAGTCAACCTGCTGGCCAAGGAACTTGGCATCGAGAGCAAGGCCATCCTTCAGAAGCTGAAGGAAGAAGGCCTTGGCGCTGCCGCACCTAACCACATGAGCACGATACCGCTCGGATTGGCCGAGTCCGTGCGCGAGTGGTTCAGCACCGGCCAACACACCGGCGGCGGCACGGCCGTGGAGACCGCGCCGCACGTGGAAGTTGCCAAGCCCAAGACGCGTCGCGCCAAGAAGACCGAGAAACCGCTTGCGCCGCCGGAGGCCGCGACCGAAGTTGCCAAGGCCCCGGCCCCCGCCATCCCCGCGCCGGTTGTCCCGCCGGCCCCGGTGGTTCCCGAAGCTGAGCCGGAGATCAAAAAACCCGTCGCGCCGAAGGCGCCCCACAAGGCGAAGGCGCCTCCCGCCCCCAAGGCCCCTCCCGCGCAGGTGGAGGTTGCTGTCGCTCCGCCGCCGGAGATGCCGCCGCCGGAGCCCCCGGTTGTCCCGGCCGTTGCGCCGCCGCCCGCCGCCCCGCTTAAGCCGACGGCCTCCGTTCCACCCCCAGGCCCCGCCGCCCCTCCGGCCGCTGGCGCGCCCGGAACCGAACACATTCGCCCGACGCGTCCGACCGTGACCCTGGCCAGCCGTGCCGCCGCCCATCACGCTCCCGTCCGCAAGCCGGTCGTGCAGGCCCCGCAGCTCACCACGCTCCAGCCGGCGAAAATACAGGGACCGCGCGTTGTTCGTATCGAGAAACAAGAAGAGACCGTGCAGCGTGGGCCGCGACCTGCCCCGCGCCCCGCCGCCGCAGAGTCCCCCGACATCACCACCCCCGCCGGCCCGCGCACCGGGCGCGGCGTCAAGGCCGTCGACGAGGATGAGGAAGAAACCAAGAAAAAAGCCGCCAAGAAGGGGGCCAGCCTTTCCAGCCGTCGCCGCGGCGTGGACGGTCGCCGTGGCGAAGCCATGGAAAAGCTCAAGGAATTCACCGATGCCGACCTCATCGCCCGCCGCGATGCCCTCAACGCCGCCGCCACTTCCAGAAACGTATTCGACAACCATCTTCGACAGATCGAGAGACGCGGCACGCACACCCAGGCCAAGCCCATCACCCAACGCGGCGAGCCGGTCGCCATCGACGACCCGGTGACCGTTCGCTCTCTCTCGGCAGCCCTGGGCGTCAAGACCAACGACGTCATCGGCAAGCTGATGAAAAGCGGCGTGTTCGCCACCGTCAACCAGGCCCTGGATCACGAGGCGGCCAAGACGTTGGCGCTGGAATTCGGCATCGAGCTTCAGATCGCCCAGCAGGCAACGCTGGAAGAAATCCTCATCGGGGAGATCGAAGTCCGCGAGCAGGACCCCGCCAAATTGCAAATCCGGCCCCCGGTCGTCACCATCCTCGGCCACGTCGATCACGGCAAAACATCGCTGCTGGACAAGATCCGCAACGCCAACGTGGCCGCGGGCGAGGCCGGCGGAATCACCCAGCACACCGCGGCCTGGATGGTGCAGCTTGGCGCAAAACGCGTCACCTTCATCGATACCCCCGGACACCAGGCCTTCACCGCCATGCGCGCCCGCGGCGCTAACATGACCGATGTCGTTGTCCTCGTCGTTTCCGCGGCCGAGGGCGTGCAGCCTCAGACCGTCGAATCCATCAATCACGCCCGCGCCGCCGGAGTGCCGATCGTCGTCGCCCTCAACAAGATCGACCGCTCCGATGCCAATCCCGACATGGTGCTTGGACAGCTTGCCAAAGAAGGTCTTAATCCCGTCGAGTGGGGCGGCGACACCGAAGTCATTCGCACCAGCGCCACCACAGGCCAGGGGATCCCCGAATTGATTGAGATTCTCGATCTGCAAAGCCAGATCATGGAATTGAAGGCCGATCCCACCGCCCCGGCGCGCGGCACCGTCATCGAAAGCCAGATGAACGAAGGCCTCGGCCCCGTCGCCACGGTCCTGGTCCAGAATGGGACGCTGAAAGTCGGCGATATCGGCCTGGCCGGATCCGGCTTCGGGCGCATTCGCTCTCTGGTCAATGGCCGGGGCGAGATGATTCAGGAGGCCGGCCCCAGCACGCCGGTCACCGTCAGCGGGCTGAGCGAATTGCCCCAGTCGGGCGACAAGTTCTACGCCATGGAAGACATCGAACGCGCCCGCGCCACCGCCGAGGAACGCCAGTCGCGCCGCCGCCAGAGCAGCCTGGCCGGGTCCAACCGCGTCACCCTCGACAACCTGTTCGATTCCATGAAGGCCGAGGAGATCAAGACCATCAACCTGATCATCAAGGGCGACGTGCAAGGCTCAGTCGAAACCCTCGCCAAAACCGTCACCGACGCCAACACCTCCGAGGTCCGCGTGCGCGTCATCCACAGCGCCGTCGGCGGGATCAACGAAAGCGATGTGGAACTCGCCGACGCCTCCAAGGCCGTCATCATCGGCTTCCAGGTCGTCCCCGACGAGGCGGCCCGTCAGGCGGCCGAGCAACGCCGCGTCGAAATCCGCCTTTACCGCATTATTTACGAGATATTCGATGATTTGAAGAAGGCCCTCTCCGGCCTTCTCGAGCCGGAAATCCGCGAAAAGCTCCACGGACACGCCGAAATCCGCAAGATCTACAAGGTTTCCAAGATCGGCAACGTGGCCGGCTGTTTCGTCACCGACGGGCACCTTCAGCGCGGAAGCAAAATCCGCCTGACCCGCGACGGCGTCGTCATCACCGAGGACCTCTCCCTCGAATCCCTCAAGCGGCTCAAGGACGATGTCAAGGAGGTCAAGGCCGGCTTCGAATGCGGTCTCAAAATCAGCGGGTATGACGACATTAAGATCGGCGACATTCTGGAAGCGTATGTCCGCGAAACTTTCCAGCGAACGCTGTGATAAAGCGTGAAGATCGGCGTGCTGCAAATCGAGATTGCCATTACCGATGCGATGTCCCTCAAGGACAAACGCCGCGTGGTCAAGAGCATCAAGGACCGGATCGCGCACGCGCACAATGTTTCCATCGCCGAGGTCGGGGCCTTGGACGAGCATCGCCGGTCGATCCTCGGCATGGCCATGGTGAGCAACGACGGCCGGTATGTGGAAGGGGCGCTCAGCAAGTTGGTTGATTTCGTGCGGTCGGTGCCGCAGGTGTCGCTGGTGGACTATCAGATAGAGTTGTTGTGAGGACCCCATGTCCCGTCGAACCGAACGATTGGCCAGCACGATTCAGCAGGAACTCGCCCAGATCATCCTGCGGGACCTGAACGATCCCCGGCTCACCGGCATGCCCAGCATCACCCGCGTGAAGGTCAGCCCGGACCTGTCCGTGGCCGATGTTTATGTGACCATCATGGGCACCGACGGCCAGAAGACCGCCGCCCTGAACGCGCTTCGTCATTCCGCCGGGCTGATGCGAACCAAGCTGACGCATTCCCTCACCCTGCGCGTCGCTCCGTATGTGAAGTTCCATCTGGATGAAGACCTGAAAAAAGAACTCGAACTTCTGGAAGTGCTTCGCAAAGTCTCCGAGGAAAACGCCGAGCTGGATCGCCGCCGCTCGGCCAATGGCACAGGACCCGAATGAAAAACGCCGGCAAACACAGCGACGAATTGAGGCAATTGTTCAAGCGCCTTTTGCGCGAGGGCAAGCCTGAGCCTCGCCAGACCCTCGAGCCGCTCGAAGCCCTCGTGCGCGGAGCCATGAGCTACGACGTCACCGATTCCCGCGCCGCCGATGCCATGAAGGCCATCAACAAGGAGTTCGTCGATCTCAACGAGCTGCGCGTCGCCACCGACCTGGAAGTCCACGAGATGCTCGGTGTGCGATATCCCGCCATCGAGGAGCGCGTGGCCATGATCACCCAATGCCTCAACGCCATTTTCGAGCGCGAGCAGACCATGAGCCTCGACCGGCTCAAGGCCGTGAGCAAGCGCGAATCGCGGCAGTTCCTCCGCGAACTCCCCGGCATTCATCCCTTCGTCGAGGCCTTCATCATGCTTCTCGCCTTCGACGGCAATGCCTTTCCTCTCGATGAAGAGATGCTTTCCTATCTCCGCGAACAGGAAATCATCGACGAGGAAACCAAGCTTCCCGAGGCCCAGCGATTCCTGGAAAATCACGTCAAGGGCGAGGACATTTACGACTGTTACATGCTGCTGCGAAAGGCGGCCCAGAGCGACGGAGCCAAAAAGAAAGCAAAGTCATGACCGAGCGCCTGCCGACCAGCACGCTAAGACTCGGGCTTCCCAGCGGAAGCCTCCAGCAATCCACGATCGACCTGTTCGCTCGCGCCGGCTATCGCATCAACCTCGCCGAGCGCAGCGTCTTTCCAGGCATCGACGATGACAAGCTCTCCGCCGTCTTTTTTCGCGCCCAGGAGATCAGCCGCTACGTCGTGGACAACATCATCGATTGCGGGCTGACCGGCTACGATTACGTCGTCGAGAACGGCAACGAAAAAGACGTCGTGGAAATTTGCGAGCTCACCTACTCCCGCGCCACCGGCAATCCCTATCGCTGGGTCCTGGCCGTTCCGGAGGAAAGCCCCATTCGCCGCCCGGAAGATCTGGCCGGCAAAATCGTCGCGACGGAACTGGTCAATACCACGCGCCGCTGGTTCGCCGCCAGGAATATCAATGTCACCGTCGAATTCTCCTGGGGAACCACCGAGATCAAGGCCCGGCTGCTCGACGCGATCGTCGAGGGGACCGAAACCGGCAATTCCCTGCGGGCCAACAATCTCCGAATCGTCGATACCCTGCTGAGCAGCACCACCCGTTTCGTCGCCAATAAATCCGCCTGGGAAATTCCATGGAAGCGCGAAAAAATGGAAAACATCGCCATGCTCTTGAAGGGCGCCATCGAAGCCAGGGCCAAGGTCGGCCTGAAAATGAACGTCCCGGAGGATCGTCTCGCCGAGGTCGTCGCATTTCTGCCCGCGGAAAAAAGCCCCACCGTCAGCCGCCTGGCCGACAAAGCCTGGGTCGCGGTGGAAGTCATCCTGGAGGAAAAGCAGGAGCGCGAACTGATTCCCCGTCTGAAGCGTGCCGGCGCGACAGGAATCATCACGTACCCCCTGAACAAGGTGATCCCCTAACCCACGAAAAAGGAAACGATGATTTCGCAGACCGATTTTCGACTTCCATTTAGCCCGGCGTGAACACACGCCGGGCGTATCCCGGCTGCGTGAGCACACGCCGGGCCGTACGCCGGACGGCAAGCACACGCCGTCCCCCAAAAGGTGCACCATGTCAGGCCACAGTCACTGGGCGAAGATCAAGCGGGCCAAGGGCGCCACCGACGCCAAGCGCGGCAAGGTCTGGAGCAAGATCGCCCGCAAGATCATCATCGCGGCCCGCAACGGCGGCGATCCACGCGACAATCTTTCCCTTCGATACACCATCGACGAGGCCAAGGCCGCCAACATGCCCAAGGAAACCATCGAAAAAGCCATCCTCAAGGGCACCGGCGAGCTGGGCGGCGAAAATTACGAATCGGTCGTTTACGAGGGCTACGCTCCCGGCGGCGTCGCCATTCTGATCGATGCCCTGACCAACAACCGCTCCCGCACCGCCCCGGAATTGCGCTCCATCTTCGAAAAGCACGGCGGAAACTTCGCCAGCGCCGGCTCGGTCTCCTTCCAATTCGTCAAGCAGGGGATCATCAGCATAAAAGCTTCGTCAACCAACGAAGACAAACTGCTGGACCTGGGTTTGGAAGCCGGGGCCGAGGATGTCCAAAATGAGGGCGAAGGTTTCAACGTGATTACTTCCCCAGTAAATTATTTGAAGGTGAAGGACGCCATCGCCGCCGCCAATATTGCCATCGAGGGTTCGGAGATCACCCACCTTCCTATCAGCACGATTCCGATCGATGCCGAAAGGGCGCAGAAGCTGCTGAAGCTGATCGATGCCTTGGAAGACAACGACGACGTGCAGAGCGTCAGCCACAACGCCGAGATTCCCGAGGGCGTCTCCGTTTGATCTTCTATTGCCGCAAAAAGTGTAACCTACCGCCGCAAATGCAGACGCTCGCGAATAACCCCATTTAGCCAGGCGTGAATACACGCCTGGGCCTTTCGCCGATATAATGCAGAGGGAGCAAAGTCCAATATGCGCACTATCGATGTTCACGATCTTCCCGAACCGGTGGCGAAGCCACAACGCCGAGATTCCTGAAGGCGTATCCGTATAGGCGCGGGATGACTCCGGCCCAAATCCATCAGGCCATTCAAGCCGCACTCGCCAACCAGCGGGCCGGAAAAATCGCCCAAGCCGAGGAACTATGCCGAGGCGTGCTCGCCGCCCGCCCCGACTCCGCCGATGCCCTGCACCTGCTGGGCACTCTCAACGCCCAGCGCGGCCAGATGGACGCCGCCATCGAGCTGATCCAACGGGCCATCGCCATCAGCCCCATCGTCCCCGACTACCACTCCAACCTCGCCCTCATCCTCCACCAAACCGGACGCGCCGACGAAGCAATCGCCGCCGCCCAACAGGCCGTCAAACTCAAACCCGATTTCGCCGCCGCCCATTTCAACCTCGCAAGATGGCTCCACGAAGAATCGCGCCTCGACGAAGCCCTCGCCGCTTATCGCCAAGCCACACGATTCGATCCTCGCCATGTCCTGGCTCATAACAACCTCGGCATCGCCCTCCGCGAAAAAGGTCTGTTCGACCAGGCCATCGCCTCCTTTCGCCAGGCCCTCTCGCTCAGGCCCGACCTCGCCGAGATTCAAAACAATCTCGCCAACGCACTCCGCGACAACGGCTCACCCCATGAAGCCATCGACCTTTACCATCGCGCCCTTGCCCTCCGGCCCGATCTGGCCGTCACCCACAACAATCTCGGCATCGCTTTCTACAACACCTGCCAGCCGGATCAGGCCATCGCCGCCTACCGCCAGGCCCTGCAACTCGCCCCCGATTACGCCGAGGTGCATCACAACCTCGCCACCGCATTTCTAATCAAGGGCGATTTCAACCACGGCCTGCCCGAATACGAATGGCGCTGGCGCTGGAAGGGAATGGCCCCCCAGCGCCCCGAATATTCCAAACCCCGCTGCGAGGCCGCCGCTTTCAATGGCAAAACGATCCTCCTCCATTTCGAAGCCGGCTTCGGCGACACCATCCAGTTCGTGCGCTACGCCCCGATGGTCGCCGCACGCGGCGCAAGAGTCATCCTCGATTGCCAGCCGGAATTGATCCGCCTGCTGCGGACGTTACCCGGCATAGACCAATTAGTCCCCGCCGGCGCGCCCCTTCCACCCTTCGACGAACGCTGCGGCCTGCTCAGCCTCCCCCTGGTATTCGGCACAACCTTGGAATCGATCCCCGCCCCCATCCCATATCTAAAACCAGACCCGGAGCTGACCGCCAAATGGGCCGATCGATTGCCCCCCTCCGGCGAACTAAAAGTCGGCATAGTCTGGGCCGGCAACCCGATTCACACAAAAGACCGCACCCGCTCGCTGCGCCTTTCGATGCTGGCCCCCCTCGCCAAAGTCCCCCGCATACAATTTTACAATCTGCAAAAAGGCCCATCCGCCGCCCAATTAACCGATTCGCCGCACCCGTTGCACCTGATTGACTTCGCGCCCGAGCTAACTGATTTCGCCGACACCGCCGCCCTGATCGCGAACCTCGATTTGGTCATTGCATCCGACACCGCCGTAGCCCACCTCGCCGGCGCCATTGGCAAACCCCTTTGGCTCCTACTTCCCTTCGCCCCCGACTGGCGTTGGCTGCTCAACCGCGACGACACGCCGTGGTATCCCACCATGCGACTGTTCCGCCAATCAACTCTAGGAGATTGGCCCGGCGTGATGGAGCGCGTCGCCCAGGCCCTGCGAGATGCCGGCAAAGAATCCTAATCACGGATAGAAAAATCAGACGCACCCCGCTAACCCCATTTAGCCCGGCGTGAACACACGCCGGGCCTTACGCCGCCCCTTGCAATACGACATTCACCCCGCCCGCAGCAAGCTCTTCCCATTCTCCGGCACCAACTCAATCCGCAGCGTCGCATGCAGGGCTTTCGCAATCCGTCTCAGCGTTTCCACCGAATGGCCGGCGTAGTCCGCGTCTTCAATCCTGCTAATTTGAGAGGGCTGGGTGCCGATGCGTTTCGCGAGTTCAGCCTGCGTCAAACCAGCGGCCTCGCGCAAAACGCGAATCCTGTCCCCCAAGGCCAGGGCAGCCATGGTTGCTTGCGCCTCGGCCAGACGTTCTTTGGGCTTCCCGTGGTAATACCGCCTATAGAGGATTTCGCTGGAGGTTCCTGAAGATTTGCGTCTTTTCGCCACGTCGTCCTTTTGTTAGGCGCTGACGAAGCTCCAAAAATCGAGCCTTGAAAATGACAACCTCTTATAGCGATGTCCCGTGGTTTGCTACACCATCTGGGCGAACGGCTTCTGCTACGGCGTCGATCATTTCTTGGAGCGTTTGTTTGCCAAAATAATCCTGTCCGACTGCATGGGTTTGGATGAATGGCTGTCTTAAATGATGGGTAGGAACTCCATGGGCACCTGCTTTGGTCAGAATTCTCCGCACATGCTCTTTGAATTCCTCCCTCAATGCTTCTCTACTGGGTTGGCTTAGCCCGTTTAGAATCGCGATGATGTGCTGAAGACAATATTCTCCGAAATCGGTGGCCTCTTTTGAAGTTGGAATGTATCCCTTATGAACTACCTTATTGCGGAAACCACGCTCTTTGTCGTTGAAGATCGGCAAATGCTTCCCGTTAATCGTCAGATACAGGAAAATCACTGCGCCTAGCTGTTGTTCGCTTTTATTGTCAACCCCCTTCCATGCCTTTTCCACGTCGGACTGACTCGTTTTTGCGACCCTCGCAAGAACGCGAATAATGAACTCGTAAAGTCGTTCAACACTCGCCATAAAACTCACAACGGCTTCCCTCGAATAACCGTCAATAAGTGCAATCGCCCCATACTCGAATAGAAGCTCGTGTTTCAAATCCTGAACTAAAACGTTTGTGGAATGTCCTTTGGGGCACGTCAACTTATAAATGCCATTGTCTTGAACATCGACAAACCGCTTATTGGGCTGCGGTCCTCTATCTCGAATCGCCTCCCCTACGCATTCGGCACATATCAGTCCGATCTTCATGGCTGATATTCTACCCGTGAAACATTCCGCAAAACAGAAAGACTCCGTTACCCCCTCTTTGATTCTTCAATTTGTTCCCGGGCTTTTCTTTTCGCGGATTTTACCCATGCCCAGAGTCAGTACGATTTGTCGCGGACCCTGATGGCGGGTCCGCATGTCGTTTCGATTTGATGAGCGCGAAGCTGGATTCGATGGTATTCGTGAGAACGTCGCCGACGCCATCCGTGCGCATCTGATCCGAAATTCGGGGCAACAAATTCCCCATTTGGCCCCGGCAGATCGGGATTTCGCTGCGCTCAACAATAGGAAATAGGCAATAGGCAATCCCCTAAATCCCCGCATCCGCCATCATTTCCTCATCGCGCAATCGCGCCGTCTCGCGTCTCAATCGAAGTTCCCGCCGTTTCTCTTCCATCGCCAGCGTCTTCTTTATCTCCTCCGCATCGGTCGCCCCCGCCGGCCTCTCCTTGATCATTCCCAATCCTTTGAGCAGTTGCAGTGCCGTCCGCGCATCTCCCGCTTCCAGGGCCTTCTCCAGCGCATCGGTCGCCTTGTCCGTCAGGGCCTGCAATCTCGATCGGCAACTTTCCTGCAACTGGTCGCGCCATTGGTTGTACGCCGCCTGAAAGGCCGCATCATGTTTCAGCCAGCGATAGATCGCCATGCGCGACACGCCCGCCGACCGCGCCGTCTCGACGATCGATTTCCCGGCAAGGAGCAATTCCAGGGCCGTCTGCTGCTCCGCCCCCAGCCGCGTCACCGCCAATTCCCCGCCCGATTCCTTTTTCGCCGTCGCCGGCAGTTGATCCGATTCCTTCACCCCAATGTCCGCCATCGCTGACTCCCTGGTAAGAAAATGTTGACCAGATCAATCCTAACAAAGACCGAACTCAAACGCCAGCAAAAAATCCATTTTCTTCGCGTATTTTTACCGAATTCGATCTCGCGGCTGGTGTTACACATTTTTCGAGTTCCAGGCGCCGACGTGCCAGAGATTGAACATATCCTATTACTATCAAATCGTTTACGATCTCACATTAAGTTAGCAAACACTAATCAAATTCGAAAAAATGTAACGAAATGTAACCTTCTGTAACCCTGATTCACAAAGCCCCGCGGCTCAAACCCCGACAAGGAAATCCCGCGCCTCCAGCAATCCGCGCTTTTCGCCGGCTTCGGTGTCGTTGTAATCCTCGTCTTCCAGCTCGATGCTGATCACGCCCCGGTAATTCGTCTCTCTGAGGATTCTTAAAATGGTCGCCCACGGAGCCTGCCCATGCCCGGGGATGGCGTAGCGCCAGTGATACCCGCCGAAGCGGTGCGGCTCGGCCAGCGTCGCCGGCTGGAGATTGCCGAATTCGTAAAGCGACTCTTCCATGATCAGCGTGTCCTTGGCGTGGACATGGCCGATGCGAGCGGCGAATTCGCGAAGAAATCGAACGGGATCGATTCCCATCCTGATCAAGTGCGACGGATCGTAATTGATCACCAGGCACTCATGTGGCGCCTCCCTGAAAAAAGCCCGCAGGCTCTCCGGCGTACAGCATAGCGCCGGATAATACGGATAGCTTCCGGGATAACCCTCCATCACGATCCGCGCTCCGCTGGGGAAAACAGATTCGGCGAGCCTGGAATATCCATCCACGGCCAAGCGGAAATTCTCGCGACGATCGCGCGAATCATCGTCCGGAAAAACAACCGTGAAGAAATTACCAACGCCCAAGGCGGCCACCGATTTGATGTGCTCCGCCGCCGCCGCCACCGCATCCTTCCGCATGCCGGCATCGGCCGATGCGATCGCCGACCACGGCCTTTTCATATCCACCGATCCCACCACAAGCCCGGCCGCGAGAATCGGCTTGATCTGATCGGCCGGCAGATCGTCGACGTCAACGCCTTCAAATCCGTTGCCCGTGGCGAAGGCAATCACATTGGCCAAATTCTTTTGCCAATCGCTCCATCCGCGGCGGAATCCGATGGGAAATGAACCGGTGCGCGTGCGGGCCATGGTGGAGGGTGATTTCGCATAACGGACCATAAAATGCAACGGCCGCGGCGCTGAGCTGCGCGTTCTAACTCGTCCTGATCCACTGCAAATACAACCCGTGCGGCGGGGCGGTGGAGCCGCCGGCGCGGCGGTCACTGGCTGCCAGCATTTTCGGGATGTCGTCGGGCGCGTAGCGGCCGAGGCCGACTTCCACCAGTGTGCCGACCACGATCCGCACCATGTTCCAGAGAAACCCGGAGCCTTCGATGCCGATGACGATCCTCGCCCCGCGGGCGGCGACGGAGCAATCAGCGACCCGGCGAACGCTGCTCTGGCGCCCATGCGTCGGGCGGGCGAAGCTCGCGAAATCGTGCTCGCCGACGAAATGAGCGGCGGCGGCTTTCATCGCGGGAACGTCCAGGGTTTGCCAGCGGTGCCAGCAGAGATCGAAGGAAAAGGGATCGCGGTCTCGAGCGTTCCAGATGAAATATTGATAGCGCTTCGATACGGCCGAGGTAATCGCGTCAAAGGAGTCGGGCGCCGGCTCGATTCTGCGGATGAGAATGTCATCGGGCAGTTTGTGGTTGACGGCGCGGCGGAGATTTTCCGGCGCGATCTGGTCCTGATCCGTATCGAAATGGGCGATCTGGCCCTTGGCGTGAACGCCGGCGTCGGTGCGCGACGCCCCGACCACGGAAACCGGATGGCCGACCACCGCGCCGATTGCCTTGCCGAGCGTTTCCTGGACGGTGGGGATGCCGCATCCGGGCGGAGGCCGAGGGCCTTTGTACGTTGGCAGAAGGGCCTGCTGTTGCCACCCGTGATAGCGCGTGCCGCGGTAGGCGAGGAGGAGCTTGTAACGTTGCCTGGGCATGAGAACGTGGTTCACCGATTCAGTATGTTGCGGGAGTCGGAACTAACCCACACGCGTTTGCCATCCTTGGAAACACCAATCCAGTCAAAAGAGATCAGATAGGCTAGGGCGGGAAATGTCCGCGCGTCGCTTTCCGATTCGAGCAGTTCCTCAACGTTCGCATGGTCCACCGCCTTGAGGATGTCAAGCACATGGGCGGCGTGAGGACGGTTGACGGCGGCCAACAATCGCTGTCGGCGAAACTGTGTTGCCGCTTCGAGGACCTGCCGCGGGCCCCAAAGGAACAGTTCCACAAGACCGATTGTTTCAGCGCGCGGATTACGCATGAATCTGACCAAGCGATCGATATCCGTCAGGCCAAGCGGAAGCATTGGCGGCGCATCGAACGACGAAATCACGGCATCGGTGTAAAACGAGCCTCCGCTGTGCCATTCGGTCCAGAAAAGCATCGGGACGAGGATGACGACCGAACCGAAGAACATCCATTCCCAATGCAAATAGAAACCCCATAAGAGCGCAATGGCCCAGTACATGCTCGTCAGGACGATTGGACCAAAGAAAAGTGCGGGTATTCCGAATGTCAGAAGTGCAACGATCTTGGCCTTCAAAGCCGCTTCGCGCCGTGCGAAATGAGCGAGGGTCAGACGCTGCTGAGGATCGAGCGAGGACCTTTCGGAGATGTCTTCCATCAATCAACCGGTGGGGCGACGGGAATCTGAATTAAATCTACCCTTCAGAGCCGAGCACGGCCAGCGGAATTGGACGAGACTCGCGGGATCGATACAATCCGACGCAACTGACATGAGCGACAAGGTAGAGCATCCGCCGGGTCCCGAGGCATTCGCGGCGCTGGGGGTGCGGCCATCTATTCTTCGGGCGCTGGCTGAGTTGAGCTATCACACGCCGACGGAAATTCAGACCATGCTGATCCCGCGGGCGCTGGCGGGCGTGGACATTCTCGGCCAGGCTCGCACCGGGACAGGCAAGACGGCCGCGTTCGCAATTCCGATCCTGCAAACGGCCGTGAAGGGATTGGCGTTTCAGGGCCTGGTGCTGGTGCCGACGCGCGAGCTGGCCGTGCAGGTGGAAGCGGAGATCAAACGGCTGGCCAAGCACACGCCGATCCGTTCCGTGCCGGTGTATGGCGGCCAAAAGGTCGCGGCGCAAATGAAGTTCCTCAAGCACGGTCCGGAGCTTCTCGTCGGTACGCCGGGGCGGGTGATCGATCTGCTGGATCGGCGCATCATCAGCCTCCAGAACAATCGGTTTGTGGTGCTGGATGAAGTGGACCGGATGCTGGATATCGGATTTCGGGATGATATCCGCAACATCCTTTCGCGGATCAAGGGCTTCGGCCCGGAGGCGGGGCATCAGACGATGTTTGTTTCGGCGACGATTTCCCCGGAGATCGAGAAGCTGGGGCGACAATACATGCGCGAGCCGGTGGAAAAGCTGATCGTGCCGGGGGCGGACGACAAGCCCACCGTCGAGGAGGTCGAGCAGTATTACTTTTCCGTCCAGCCCTGGGACAAGTACGTTTTGCTCCGCATGCTGCTGGAGCGCGAGAATCCGGACCTGGCGATCGTATTTTGCCGCACGAAGCGCGGGGCGGAGAAGCTGGCGAAGAAGCTGCACGCCGACGGCATCGAGTGCCGGGAGATTCATGGGAACCTGGCTCAGAACCAGCGCGAGCGGGTGATGAAGAATTTTCGCACGGGGAAATTCGACGTATTGATCGCGACGGACCTGGCGAGCCGGGGAATCGACGTGGCGGATATCAGCCACATCGTCAATTACGACGTTCCGGAAGATCCGGAGGTGTATGTGCATCGGGTGGGCCGGACGGCGCGGATGGGCGCCAAGGGGAAGGCGTTTACGCTCGTGGCCCAAGACCAGGGAGAAGAACTGACTCGGATCGAAAACCTGATCAACATGCTGATACCGGAAGTGACGCTGGAGGGTTTTGAAGCGCGGCCCACGCCCGCGGATTGGACCGAGACCAAGCCTGGCGCGGAATCGACGACGCCGGCCAAGCCGGTGCTGAGCCGGTTTGAACGGCCATACTCGCCGGGCGGGACGGGTGGCGGGGCGACTTCGCCGGATGGGACCGGCGCCGCGACGGTGGCCATGCCGCTGCCGCCGCGGACCATCGGGAGCAAGATACCCATCAATCGGCGGCATCGGCGGCGACGGTAAGTTACGGAGATAGTCATTTGTCACTCGTCATTTGTCACTTGCAAATGACCAATGACCAATGACGCCGTGGCCCCATCGCTTTACCACCAGTGATGGGGTCTGCGGCGATGGTGCGTCGATCCCGAAGAAATCGTGGTCGGCGGATTGCTCTGGGTTGTCTTGGAGCTTCCGCTGCCGGAGGACAAACTGGAACCGCTGCCAGAGGACGAGCCCGTGGTCGGGGGAGTCGGATTCGACTGCGTCGGCGTCGGAACGCTCGGCGGCGGCGTCGGATCGGCCGGCGGCGGCGTGGGATTCGCCGGCGGCGTTGGGGTCGTGGTCACGGTTTGCGGAGCAAGCGTCACCGGGCCGACCGTCACGTTGTTGGAAACGAGCTTGGCCTGCCAGGTGGTGTATTCGGCGGATTCCATCGCCTGGGTTGCCGTGCCGAGGCTGGTGTTGTTGTAGCTGCCGCTGGCCGAGCCGTTGAGGAAGACGTAGTTGTTTTCGTAGGCCGCGCTGCCGGTATTGGCGATGGAATGGGGCGGCGACATCCAGGCGGCGACATTGTTGTAGGCGATGTCGTTATGGAAATTGGCGCTGGAACCGCCGGACATGTAATCCTGAATGTACATGCCCACGTAGCTGGAATAGAAAGAGTTTCCATCGGGCAGGATTCCGCTGGAGATGACGCGGTTGTCGTAAATGGAAACATCGTGTCCCGCGGCGATGCAGATGCCGCCGTTGCCCGTCGCGACGACCTGGTTGTCGTGAATATCGACGTAGGCGGTTTCGCTTGAGCCGGTCTCGCCGTCGGTGATGATGCCGCTGCCGCTGTCGTAGGTCGTGTCGGGGTCCGGCGAATACAGGCCGTCAATGTAATTGTCGTGAACTTGAATTGGGCTGGCGGCGGTGCCGCTGGTGTCGTAGATGTTGATGACGTCGTTGACGTAGCTCTGGCCGGGCTGGTTGATGATCTGGTTCCAGCCGATTTCGATCCCGGGGACGCTTTGAATATTGCTGAGGATGATGGCGTGCGGGGTGGGATCGCCGGCGTCCTCGTATCCGCCGCTGCCGTTGCTGTATCGGCCGTCGGCGTTTTCGATCTGGTTGTAGAGGATCTTGATGGTTTGCGATCCCGTGCCGACAAAGCCCCGGACATCGATGCCGTAGCCGCCGACGTTGTCGACGAGATTGTGTTCGACATCGACGCTGGCGGCGTCGAGCGCGTAAAGGAAGTCGCCCTTGGAAACGCCGGCGACGTTGGGGTTCAGGCCATAGCCCGAGCTGTCTTCGACGGTCAGTTGCGCGCCGGCGATGGTGTTGTGGATGAGCAGACCGGCGCCGCGGATGATGGAATCATCAATGGTGACGGGCTGTGTGGTTGCGATTGTTACGGTTGTGCTGTCAGCAGCGGTGTTTTCCCAGCTCCCGACGTAGATGCCGCCGGAATCGATCGTGATCGCCTGGCTGAACGGGTAAAGCTGAGTAGCGGGGATGACTTGCTCCGTCCCGCCGGGGGTGACCCATTGGAGAGAGACGGAATCGCCGGCCGCGGTGGTTTGGGCAAAATCGAGCTGGATGTTGTACAGCGTATTGGCTTTGAGATTCAGGGCGATGCTCGCATCGTCGGCCGTGGCGTGCTGCGCATAATCATCGATGACGAGTTGGCCATTGACCCACAGGCGCACCGCCGCGTCGGTGGTCACATGGAATACATAGTTCCCGGCCTGTTCGGTCAGGACTTGGCCGCTCCAGCGCACGGCGAAATTCTGTGCACTGACCGAAGGGTCGGCGGCGGCGTTGTCCCAATTGAAATTGACCGTGGAATCGGTGCGGGTGAGAACCGGCGTGGTCGTCACCGCCAGGGAATTCTGGCTGAAAACGCTCGCGGCGGCGTTGTAGTAGTCGGCGCGGAGGCCCGTTTCTCCGGATAGATACATCCGGTTTTCAAGCCTCTCCAGGGGATGTCGGCGACGGGTTGCGGAGTTGGAACAAATGGCGCGACGCTTGTACGAACGCATAGGCCCTCCGGCGAAAGATTGATTGATGCCTCTATCAGCGCATCGGTGGAGTTATCAGGCGGAATCAGACTGAACTTCGAAAAAGCCGATCCTCTCCCGCGTCCTATAAGAAGCTGTAACGAATAATCGACATGATCGAAAGAGCTTTACAAGCGGATTGAAAGTATTTTTTTGCGGGAAATCTCGGATGGGGACCCGCAAACCGATGACCACATTTTTTGTCGGGTTGGCCGCGTCGGTGGGGGCGGGCGATTGATTGCGCATTTCGGCATTGAACGCGCGCCGCGGCAGATAAAAACAGGCCGGCTCCGAAAGGGTCCGCCGATGCCGCGTTCAACCGGCCGCAAGCAGGCCGAAGAACGGGGGAAAGACGGCGATCAGCGCCAGCACGATTAGAATCAGGGTGACCAACGTGATCTTCCCGGGCGACTGGATTCGCCGATTCTTCCAACTGGCGTGAAGAAGGGCCCAGGCGATCAGCCAGACGATGACGGCGAGAGTGGTTTTGCCGGAAAGGTCGCCCGTGGGGTTGTAGAAGTTGAGCGCGTTGGAAACGGTCTTGGAGGCTTCAGCCATGTCGATGAGCAAGCCGAGGGATGCGCATCCGACGCCAGCGGCGAGAATGCCGGCCCAGGCCGGGCCGTTGGGCAATGTTTCGCCAATCGCCTCTGGTGTTGCCATGGTTGACTCCGCGGTTTTACGTCTATCGCATCGGCGCGGCTTTATTGATTAGCGCTCCCAGCAGGCCGGCCACCGAGGCGGTGAAAAACGCCAGGCTATAGAGAATCAGCAATGCCCGGCGCACGTGAGCATCCGCTGCGAGCTGTCCCCGATAGCGCGTGACCACGAATGCAACGGCGGTCGCCAGGATTGGAGCCAGCCAGGCGACGTGCTCCTTCCATTCCATGCCGAACTCATGCCAGTCGGCCGTGCGCGGACTGGATAGCAGGAGATACTTGGGGTACTGCGCCAGCATCGCCCCGCCGGTTCCCGCCGGCGGCTTGGCGCGATACCAGGGATAGACGACGTAAGTTCCCAAGATGACGGTCAGCCAGGCAAGCGCGGCCATCGACCAGGTCCAGACGATCAAGCGGCGCACCGACCGTCGCGCCCCTTCATCGGTAATCCATTCGGAGCGCAAAGCCCACAAAGTCATGAATCCGCCGGTGAACGCCAGGAGGAAGGCCGCCCCGAACACCATGCCATGGAGCGCGGTCCACAATTCCCTGGATGACAGGTCCATCGGTCGTCTCCATATTGCGCTCGAACCCTCCGGCGGCGCGGCCGATCGGTGATGCGTATCGGTATTCGTCACAATAGCCGCCGCATCCGGCCGTTCAACCCCCAGCCGCCTGCTCGAACAATTCGTCAAACAGTTCGCAAACCTTGGCCTTGGCCTGGATCAAGGCGCGCCGGCCCGCGGAGGTGATCGTGTAGCAGCGCCGGATTTTTCCGCCGATGATCCGCTTGCGTGAGCACAGGTAGCGCTTTTGCTGCAGCCGGTGCAGCAGCGGGTAGAGCGTGCCGGGGCCTATTCGATACCCGTGCCGCCGCAGCTCCCGGATCATTCCCAGCCCGTAGACCGGCTCCTGGGAGGCATGATGCAGGACATGCAGCCGAACGAGTCCGCAATAGAGGTCTTGGTCCGGCATGACGCCGGCCCGTTATAAATGATCGTGAGAACCCATGCGAGCCGTCGGGCAAGTCCAGTCACGCGGCACGGACATTGACCGCGACTTACACGAGCCGTTATAACGAAATTCGATATCGATCCCGCCGGGCGGGAAGGAGCCGCTCCCCATGGGCAAATCGATTCGTCGGCGGCATGCGGCAGCCATGGTGCGTGCCGCGGTCACGGCTATTCTTCCGCTGACTCTGCTCTCGACGGCGCGGGCCGACTCCCCGGCTCCCCCCGGCGGCGATTCGGTTCTTCTCGATGCAACCACGCAGCAAGAGGTCGCGCCAACCGGTTCGGGCTTTGATAATGACCTGACCGGCGACTGGTGGGGCCTGCGGCAGCGCTTGCAGAACGCGGGAATCACCGTCGGCGCCACCCTCACGCTGGAAGGATTCAGCAATTTCCAGGGCGGCATCGACACCGCTCATCTCATTGGAGCGACCACTTTTGATTTGAACCTGGCGCTGGACACCGACAAGCTCCTTCACTGGCACGGCGGCGAGTTCTATGTGGATCTGGAGGACCACGCTTTCGGCAATCCATCGACCGCGTTGGTGGGCGATCTCCAGGTGTTCGACAAGCAGAACACATCGCCGTATCTGCAAATCTTCGAGATGTGGTACCAGCAACAACTGTTTGATGACAAGATTCGCATCAAAATCGGAAAAGTCGATGCCAACACCGAGTTTTACGTGGTCGACAATGGCCTACCATTCCTCAATAGTTCCACGCAGGTCAGCCCGACGATTTTCATGTTTCCCACCACACCGGATCCGATGCCCTCAGTGAATGTCTTCTTCACACCCAATGAATCCTATTACGCCAGTTTCGCGGCGTATTATGCCAATCGCTCGGACCAATTCGGGGACCTGGTGGACGATCCCGCCAAGGCCCAGTCCAGCGATTTCGGGACATTTCTGATCGGCGAAACCGGCTTGAAATGGCACGCCCTGCCCATATTTGCGCTGGCGGGCAATCTGAAGGTGGGGGCCTCGGAACACACCGGAACATTCACGCGCTTCGACGGCGCACAACAGCAAGGCGCCTACGGCTCCTACGCTATTTTGGACCAGACCCTCTGGCAGCCCAAAGGAGAACCCGACAACGGCCGGGGCGTGCGGGCATTCCTCGAATACGGCGGCACGCAAAACGACATCAACGCCATCGACCAACATATCGGCGGCGGCATTACCTGGACGGGGCCTATCGACGCCCGGCCCGGCGACATCCTCGGTTTCAGCCCCCAATACGCGCACATTAGCTCGCAGGCCGGACTCACGCGTCCGTATGAACTCGCCTTGGAGACGTTTTATCAATGGCAGTTGACCGCCTGGGCTTTGTTCCAACCGGACCTGCAATACATCGTTCACCCGGGCGGCACGTACGCCAACGCATTGGTGGCCACGCTGCGCCTACAGATCAGTTTTTAGTCTTCGATTCTCTTTCGATCTGTCTAGCAGGACCGGATCGTAGTAAACGTCCAGCCAACGGCATTCCTTCCGGTGGGACGCGGTTGACGCACCGCTGACGAAAAGAAGCCGACCCCCATTCGAGTCGGACTTTGCTATGCCCAGGACAGGACTTGAACCTGCACGGGTTGCCCCGCTACCACCTCAAAGTAGTGCGTCTGCCAATTTCGCCACCTGGGCTCTAGACCGAACAGTATATGTGGAGCCCGCGCGGTGTCGAGGGAATGGGCCTGTTGCCCGGCGGTTTTTCAGTTCTCCGCGCCCACGGCAAAGAAAATCACCGCCAAGCGGCTGTGTTAAAGGTCAAGAACGTTACGCCGCCACGAACCCCGGCGTAATCGACCGGAGATATTCAAACGAATAAATCCCGCTGGTGTGATCGTCCGACCAGTCGATCCGCAGCGCATAATTCCCCACCAGCTCCGCTTTGACGACCGTCAGCGGCTGTGCGTAATTCCCCGGCAGGACATTCAACGAAGTTTTTTTCTTCGGCTCGGCCGGCGCCGGCGAAATATCGTGCGGATCGCGCCCGTCGCGAATCATCTTGCAAACCGCGCAAGGACACATCGAACGCAGATACGAAAGCGTGTAAACGCTCCGCTGGCCGTCTTTCCAGAGAATGTCCAATTTCTCGTCGCGCTTGAGATCGAGCTTGGCGGGAACAATTGGCGGCTCAGTCATGTCGTTTCCAATCCCCAAACAAAGCCGGGACATGCCGGCCCGGACCGGGGCGACACACCCCGGCTCTGTAATTTCAAACTGACCCGTCCCCCAATTTCCGCTTCAACGCCTCCTGCACCATTTTCGGATTCAATCCCTTCCCATTCTTCATCACCATCCCCACCAGCGCCCCCAGCGCGCTCTGCTTCCCGGCGCGATAATCCTGCAACGGCTTCGGATTCGCCGCGATAACCGCATCGATCGCGACATCGATCGCGCTGGAGTCGCTCACCTGCGTCAGTCCCAGCTCCTCGGCCAATTGCTCGGCCGAACCGTCCTTCTCGCGCAGCTTGTCAAAAATCGTCCCCGCGCTGCCGACCGAAATCTTGTTCTGATCGATCAGCCCGGCCACTTCCGCAAACCGCGCCGGCGCGATCCCGATCTCCTTCAGCGTGACGCTCTTCTCGTTGGCGATCCGCCGCCCGTGCGAAAGAATCAGATTGCTGACCCGCTTGGCGTCGCCGCCCGCGGCGATGACCGCTTCGTAGAATTCCCCCGTCGCCCGGTCCGATGCCAGGATCGCCGCGTCCGTCGCGGACAGTCCCAGCGCCTCCACGTATCGTTTCCGCCGCGCCGCCGGAAGCTCCCCGATCTGACCTTGCAGTTCCGCCAGCCACGCATCATCCACTTGCACCGGCGGCAAATCCGGATCGGGGAAATATCGATATTCGTTCGCCTCTTCCTTCTCCCGCTGCAAAAATGTCGAGCCATTGGCCTCATCCCAACCATAGGTGCTCTTGTGGCCGAGCGATCCAGTCTCTTCCCACTGGCGAATTTGCCGCTGGATTTCATAAGCCGTCGCGCGTTCCAGAACGCTGAAGCTATTGAGATTCTTGATCTCCGTGATCGCCGTCTTATACACCTGCCCGTTCTGGTCCGTGATATGCACATTGATATTCGGCTCGAAGCGCATGTGCCCCATCTGCATCAATCCCTGGCTCACGCCGAGGAATTGCACGATCCGCTGCAGTTCCTGTCCGAACAGCGCGACATCCTGCGGGCTGGAAAGATCCGGCTCGGTGACGATCTCCAGCAGCGGCGTGCCGGCGCGATTCAGATCGACGATGCTGAAATCGATCGCGTATCCCCCCGGGGCCTCGTGCATCAATTTCCCCGCGTCCTCCTCCAGATGCGCCCGTCGGATGCGAATCTTCAGCGTGCTTCCATCACGCCGCACCAGTTCAAATTCCCCCTGATGACACAGCGGCAAATCATACTGGCTGATCTGATAGTTCTTCGGCAGATCGGGATAGTAATAGCTCTTCCGGTCCCACTTCGTGTGCCGCGCGATCTTGCACCCCAGCGCCAGCCCCACCATGATCGCATATTCCACCGCCCGCTTATTGATCACAGGCAGCACGCCCGGCAAACCCAAAACCTGCTCATCCACCTGCGTGTTGGGATCGCCCCCGAATCCGTTGGCCGCCCCGGTGAACATTTTCGAACGCGTCGAAAGCTGGACGTGAACTTCCAGGCCGACAAGGACCTTGTGCGACTTGCAAACCCTGTTTTCCACGAATCTGACTCCCTTCGCTGCTCCGATAAATCGGCCCGTGAAATATACCTGTGGAGTATAATCGCCCAACCCGAGCAACCAAAGTCGCTCCCCGTATTGGTCGAATAGACACAATATGGAATCAGCGCACATCAGCGTGCTCGAAAGCAGTCCCCCGGCCGCCGGCACGTCCGATCGCCGGCGCAGCCCGCGGCAAAACTTCGTCGGCAACGGCTGGCTCTCCCCCGAAGCCGGCACCCCAGGCCCCAACCATCTCATCGTGGTGGGCGACCTGTCATTGCACGGCATCGGCTTCAGCTCCGACGAAAAGCTCGAGCCCGAAGCGGTTCACTGGATGGTCCTGGACGCCGGCGGCCTGCGCGCCAGCGCCCGCGTTCGCATCGCCTCCTGCCGCCCCAATCCCAACTCCCCCGGCGCCTACGAATGCGGCGCGGAATTTTTCTAATGCGGATTGCCGAAAGAGGCCGTCCCGTGGCCTCCACCGTTTAGCCGCGTCGCTAGCGACGCGCGCGTTGGAGAAGAGCACCGAAATAAAGCGGAAAGCTCCCGGCTTTAGTGTTCCTCGCAGTCCCAGGCGGCTGGCCGCGCGCGGGCGCTCAAACCGCCCGCACATCAATCTTCCCCGGCCGAAACCCCGCCCCTCGCTCCAGAGCCAAATCGTGCGCCTCGTTGTAATACCCGATCAGCACCGGCCAATCGAACAATTCGCTCAGCCGCTCGGCTCGGTTGCGCAGCTCGATCCGCTGCCGGCGGTTCAGGCTCGCAAACTGCAACAAATAATCGACCAGATCGTTGATGCTGTCGTCAAAGCTGCGCGTGCGGCGATTCAAGACAAAAATCCCCTCGGCCTGATGCTCCTCAATATGCCGCTGCACATACGCTCCGAATCCGCTCAGGTCCGTCGTCACCGTCGGCACCCCCATCGCCACGCATTCCATCGGCGTATATCCCCACGGCTCGTAATAGCTCGGGAAAATCCCCAGATGGCACCCGCGCACGAATTGCTCGTAATCCAAACTGATCAGCGGACTGGTCGCCGTGACGAATTGCGGATGGAAGACAACCTTCACCGGATCGTCCGGAGCGTTGAACAATCCCCGGTGCCGCAGATGCTGAAGGATCGCATCGTTGGCGTCGTCCATCAGATCATGCGTGACGATCGGCGGCTGCCGCCCGGTGCGCCACGCGTGAATCGTCTGCTTCAGCCGAACCCGATCGTCCTCGTCCAGCAGATCGTCCGGCTCTGAAATCCGCCCGCTCGCCGCTCCGCGAAACAGCCGCCGCCCCATCTGCCGCTCGATCTGCTCGCACGTCTTGTGCAACTCGTTGAACATCGAATGGCTCTGCAGCACCCCCACGTTGATGCTCCGCGTCGCCGCCTTGGTGACGATGAACGCCACGATCGTCGGCCGGTGCTCCACCTCGCGCAGCCGCGCGTTCAGCCGATGCAGCGCTTCGATGAACAGGTCCATTCCCTTGTTGCGGTATTCGTAGCGTCCGCTGGTGAAGAGATAGAGCGTTCGATCCAGATCGAAGCTATAGCTCGGGAAAAAATGCCCCATCACGAATTCGTGGATGGCCTCCTTGTATTTGTGATGCAGGTTCTGAAATTCGTGAATCGCCGCGAATCGATGAAGATTCAGTCCATTGGGCAGGATCAAATCCGGCTGACGGCCAAGCAGTTTCTCCGCCTCGAAGCTCGTCACCTGGCTGACGGTCGTAAAGACCGTCGAGGCATGGGCGGCGGCGCGCTCGATGGCGAATCGCGGGAAAATATCCCGCTTCGCCGCCTGCTCTTCGGCATTTATCAGCGGCAGATGCTGGTAAAACTCCGGGTCGTCGCCGGCCAGGAATCTCCCCAGCAGCGTCGCATGGGTCGTGAAAATCGTGGAGATCGGCAGCCTCAGATGCGCGATCCGCGGAACCGCGACGCCGGCCATCCATTCATGGAAATGCGCGATCACCGGCGTCGCGCCGCGCAGTTCCCGCACCAGCGCGATAAAGAATTCCGTCAGCGTGAACCCCAGCGCGATGACCTCATTGACTTCGCCGTCGTTGGTCACGGTGGCAATCCCGTGGTCCTTCCACATCAGGTATTTATCCCCGTCCAGATGCCCAAATCGCCCGCGGTAATCGAGCAGAATGACCCGCGGCCTGCCCGGCACCAGCCAGCGTCCGTAATGACATCCGATCCCCTGATTTCGCAGGTGATCCAGCGCTAGGCGAATAACTCCCTCGGTCGGCATTTCCTCGAATTCCAGTGCCGCCGTCTGCGGATTGTACGGCCCGATCAGGCAATAACGATCTCCCCACCGCTCCAGCATCGCCGGGATCTTGGATCGCAAAACCGTGTAGATCCCTCCAAGTTGCCAGCAGACTTCCCACCCGATCTCAAATAGCAGCGGCTGGGGATCCTTCACCGGCCCGCCTGGCGCGGCCGCCGCGCGCGGCGCACTCGATGCGCTCGACTTGCTCCGCTCGGCCTTGCCCACTCGAACCTTTGCTGTTCGCCCCGGCATGATGGACATTATGCCTGATAGCGGCCCAACTCGATACGCGCGACTGTTTTACGTTTATCGGACCCGGTTCGCTCAGAAAAGACCCTTCGTTGTATCAGGCAATTTTGGCGCCTCTCGCGGCTGATGTATCATCATGTGCGGTGCCATTCGCCCGGTTGCAGATGATCGATTCGCCCCACCGGCCGGCACACTTCTCGACTCTGACTCGTCGCCAGATTTCCGTACTGGCGCTCATTGTCATCGCCGGGGCCTGCATTCGGTTCTATCAGATCGCCGGTCCCAGCCTCTGGTTGGATGAAATCTGGTCCATCGAAATGGCCCGTGGACAAGGGTCACAGCACGATTACTTCGTCGACGGAGTCATTCGGACCGATCAGCCCGAGCTGACCAGCCTCGCCACCGCCGCGCCGTGGTGGCAGATCTGGTCGCATCTTCAATTGGTCATTCACCCGCCGTTGTATTTCGTCGTTCTGCGGTGGTGGATGGATTTCTTCGGCAACTCCGCCGCCGCGATCCGCTGTCTGTCGGCGATCGTGTCCCTTCTCGAGATCGGCGTTTTTTTTGATGTTTGCAGGCTTCTGCACGGTACGCGCATCGCGCTGATCGCCGCGGCGGTAATGACCCTGGCGATCGCGCAGATCCACATCGCCCAGGACGCACGCAGCTATCCGCAACTGATCCTCCTTGGCCTGTGCTGCTGCGACGCCTTGGTTCGGATTGAACTGTTTGGGGCAAGCTTCCGGCGGCTTCTTCTGCTGAGCGTTTCGCTTTTCGCCTTCATGCTGACGCACTATTTCGCGGCCGGCGCCGTTTTGGCGTTGTTGCTCTACGCGCTGATCCGGTTGCGCGGGCAAAGCAGGAATCGCGTGATCGCCGCCGCCCTAATCGCCGGCAACATTACCGCGGCAGCGTGGGGCTGGCAATTCCGGGATCAGATGCGGACGTATCCGGGATTCAGCCCCGGATATCTGCGGGAGAATGTGCACAATCACGTTATCCACACATTTTCGCGGGCCGCCAAGCTGCCGCTGCAATATTTTTTCGGCAGCGCGCTCGGCCAAGAAATTCGCCCGCCGTTCCACGTCGTCGCCGTGTTGATCCTGCTGTATGCGATTGCGCGCCTGCGCGCCAGGCCGGAGTTGCTGCTATGGGTCCTCTGGGTTGCCTGCGTTGGCGGATGGGTTGCCGCGATGGACCTGGCTCACCATTCCAGGATTCTGGAGTTCCTCCACCTCACGATCTTGGCGAGCCCCGGTGTTTACGCGCTCGTCGCCGCTATTGAATGGCCAAGATTCGGGCGACTGCGCGGCGCGTTGCCTTATGGAGTCATCGCGGTGCTGGCGGTCATGGTCGGCTTGCGATTGCGCGACGGCGTTCCGGCTCTTATGGATTTCCGATCGCTCAGCCAATACATCGACTCCCATGCGCAGCCGGACGATCTGCTCGTCTACTACCACCCGAGCCGGTTCACATCCCCCGGCCTCTGGTACATGTGCTGCAAGTATTACTCTCCACGGTCGCGCCATCCGTGGGTGACGCTGCGCACTGCGCTCGATGCCGGCCTTCTGGCGCAATTTGTCTCGCGCCAATCGCTTTGGGTCATCGGAGACGCTCCGGAGACCGACGGCCCGGCGATTCTTCCAGGGTGGCAGGTGGAACAGCAGTTTTCCAACAGCGCGGGTGGCGCTTGTGAGATGAGACGCGCTGCCCCCATGCCTGTCCACTGATCGCCGGCATCTGTATGATTCTTTCGACGCCTGCGCGTCATCCACATGCCCCGCCGTTATCTGATTTTCCTTGGCGTCATTCTTCTTCTGGCGGCTTGCTTTCGCTTCGAGCAGATCGCCGGGCCCAGCCTGTGGATGGATGAAATCTGGTCCATCGAAATGGCCATGGGCCGCGGCTCCCTGCACGACCATTTACCGCCCAACATCATTCGATACGATCAGCCGGACCTGACGGGTTTGGGCGCGGCCGGGCCGTGGTGGAGCATCTGCTCGCATCTCGGGGGCGTGACGCATCCGCCGCTGTATTTTGTCGTGCTAAGAGGGTGGATGGATCTGTTCGGCACGGGCGCCCTCGCCGCACGATCGCTTTCGGCGATCTTTTCGCTGGCTTCAATCGTCGTCTTTTTTGATCTGTGCCGATTGCTGCATGGGCCGAAGATCGCCTTGTTCGCCGCGGCGATTTCAGCGCTGGCCGTCGGACAGCTCGATTTCGCGCAGGAAGCGCGCAGCTACCCGATGCTGATGTTTTTCGGATTGTGCTGCGCCGATCTGGTTGTGCGGATTGAATTTCTGGGAGCCAGCGGGCGTCGGTTGATCGGGCTGACATTTTGCCTCGCCGCCACGGCGCTGACGCATTACCTATCCGCCGGGGCGCTGGTTGCCCTGGCTGTTTATGCGGTCATTCGCTTGCGCGGGCGAGCGCGACGGCAAACGATCGCCGCGCTGGCCGCCGGGGCAATCCTTATCCTGGCGGTGTGGATTCCGCTGTTTGTGGCGCAGAAGCACACGCTGCCGTCGCTGACGCCGACGTTTCTTCGGGAAGCCCCTGATGCCAAACATGCCAAGCTGACGCTCTACCGGATCATCGGCTTGCCGACCGAAAATCTCCTCGGCGAAGCTCGGGGCGAGGCGCTGACATCAAAGGTCGTGCTGGCCATTTTTCTTTTCACCATCCCTCTGCCGTTGATTCGCCTGATTCGCCGGCGTGATTTGCTGCTGTGGGTTTTGTGGAGCCTGGGAACGATTCTCTTCGTGGCCGGGATGGATCTTGCCCGGCAAACGACGCTGGTGGGATACATGCGATATACGATCCTCGCGAGTCCGGCGATTTATGCGGTCATCGCCGCATTCGATTGGCCGGCTCGAAACTTCCTGCGCGACGCGGTGGCCATCTCAGCCGTCGGATTGCTGGGAATCGTCGCGATTCAGCGAAGCCTCGACGGTGTGCCCGCCAAGGAGGATTGGCGAGGGCTCGCGGAGAACGTGAATCATTTCGCGGGACCGGACGACCTGCTGGTCTTTTCCAACCGCGATCCATGGGCTTCCTCCGGCACATGGTACATGGGATACAAATATTACTCGCCGGATTCGCATCGGCCGTGGCTCATCCTCAACGGCCGCGCCGGCCCCAAAGTGCTTAAGCAACTCCGATCGCGGCAGTGCCTGTGGCTGATTGGCTTGTATCCCAAAATCCAAGGACCCGAGCCTCTGCCCGGCTGGCGTCCGGAGGCGGTGATCATCAACAGCGCCGGCGGCGTTTGCCGGATGATTCCGGCGGAATCTTCGGCTTTGCCGGGGCGGCCTTGAAATCCCGCGGTTGTGGCGGTTATCCTGCGCAGGCAGTTCCGCCGAAGTAGCTCAACGGCAGAGCACCGCTTTCGTAAAGCGGGGGTTAAGGGTTCAAATCCCTTCTTCGGCTATTCAAATAACTCGTCATCTTGAACTTCGCGCGCCTCTTCGGCGGGCGGTATTCAGCTAATCCTACAACGCTACCCACTCGGCGGCGGGATGCGGCAGCGGATTGTCTCCACCCCAATGCACATGCTTGGCAACGGCTTCTGACTCGCCTTGGCTTCCCAGACCATCGCCCCCGAATCCTTGATGTGCAAGTCCCTCCACTCCTGCCGCAGCACGGGCCGCTCCCCAGGGCGCGGACCTGTTGAACGGTCATCCTTGACCTCCCTGCAAACACCCTGTCCTCCTGGATTTCCCGCCATTTCAAGGCTGCCAGCGTAGTAGGATTAATTCGGCTCCCCTTTTCGGCATAGGATTGCACTGACTGACGCGTTCGGCGTGTCTTACATCAAAAGCGGGCGAGGAGGCTCGAACTCCCGACATTCAGCTTGGGAAGCTGACGCTCTACCAACTGAGCTACGCCCGCGAATGTGCAGGAATCTTATCTCCTGCGCCGACGGCCCGTCAATGCACGGCGGCCTCCCAGAGGCAGAGGAATTCAAAACGATTTGAAACCATCTTCACATCCTTGCCAGCTTCACGTTTAGACCCACAGAAACCGCCACCAGCAAGCGTTTGCTGATAACCGCGGGATTCGGGTATCTTTCCGCCCCATGAAACCGCGCAGATCCTCCTCCGCCTTTTACTGTTCCGCTCGGCAGATTTTGGGTCTGACAATCCTCGTAGCCGGCGGCTGCGCCCCGAATCACGGCAATGAGGTCGCCCAGCCTCCTGCCGCGCCCCCGCCGTATGTCTGGAAAAGCGTGCAGATGGTCGGCGGAGGATTTGTCGATGGGATCGTTTTTCATCCCACCGAAAAAGGCCTGCGCTACGCACGCACCGATATCGGCGGGGCGTATCGCTGGGACGATCAGCAGAAGCAATGGATGCCGATCCTCGATTGGCTCCCGTACAAGGACACCCACTTGATGGGCTGCGAGAGCATCGCGGTCGATCCAGCCGATCCCAATCGCGTTTACCTCGCCTGCGGGATGTACACCAACGCCACCACGCCGAACGCGGCGATCCTGCGATCGGATGATCGCGGGAGCACCTTCGAGCGGACGAATATGCCATTTAAGATGGGCGGCAATGAAGACGGCCGCGGCAACGGCGAACGCCTGGCGGTCGATCCCAATGATGGCAAGGTGATTTATTTTGGCTCTCGCCATGACGGGCTGTGGCGAAGCACCGACCGGGCCGTGACCTGGTCCAAAGTCGATACCTTTCCCGACGTGAACGAAGCCGCCGCCACGCAGCCGAGCCCGCGACGCCGCCGTTTCGGTTTCGCCGCGCGATCCTCGGGAGTGGTCTTCGAAATCTTCGATCCGCGCAGTGGAACAGCGGGCACGCCCAGTTCAACCCTTTACGTAGGCGTTTCGCTAATCGGCCGCGATAATTTTTATCGCAGCACCGACGCCGGCGCGACCTGGAGGGCCGTACCGGGAGAACCGACCAACCTACGGCCCTCGCATGGCGTGTTGGCGTCCAACGGAACGATCTATCTCTCCTACGGCAGCGCCCCGGGCCCCAGCCGCATGACCAGCGGCGCCATCTGGAAGTTTGACACCAACAGCGCCGAGTGGACCAACATCACCCCTGAAAAACCCAAGCCGTCCACGCGCCCGACTAGCGGCCCCGGCGGAGGCGGCGGTTTTGGCTACGGCGCGGTCTCCGTCGATGCCCATGATCCCGATGCGCTCATTGCCAGCACCTTCTACCATCCCGATGGCGAAGAACTTTTCCGCAGCACCGACGCCGGGAAAACCTGGAGGCCCATCTTCCATAGAGGCGGCGGAACATACGACTATTCCGGCGCTCCCTACGTCGCCCATACGCCGATCCACTGGCTTCTCGATATCCAGATCGATCCGTGCGATCCCAATCACGCGATGTTCACGACGGGATATGGCGGTTGGGAAACCTTCGATCTCACCGATGCCGATGCGGGCAAGCCCACCCACTGGAGCGTCATGAGCAAAGGAATCGAGGAAGTCGTGGCCATGCAGATCGTCAGCCCGCCGTCGGGCGTCCACCTGATCAGCGCCATCGGCGACTACGGCGGCTTCGTGCATTGGGACCTAGACAAGCCCAATGCCGACGGCAACTTCGATCATCCCAATTTCGGCAACACCAGCGGCGTCGCGTTCGCCCAAAACAATCCCGACATCATCGTCCGGGTCGGCAACGTCGCCGGCAGCCAACGCGGCCGGGACACGAATATCGCCTATTCCCTGGACGGCGGAAAAACCTGGCACTCGACGCCGTCCATGCCATCCTCCAGAAGCGCCGGGGGCTCCATCTCAGTGAGCGCCGACGGAACTCGATGGATCTGGACCCCGGAGCGAGCGTCGCCATTCCTCACGCGAGATCGGGGCGTAAAATGGACGCAAATCCCCGGCCTCCCCCCAAACACGCATGTCCTGGCAGACCCCATCAACCCGCGGAAGTTTTACGCAATGGCCTTGTTCGACGGCAATCTTTTTGTCAGCGGCGACGGCGGAGAAACGTTTGAATCAAAACCGCTGACCCTGCCCGGCGGCCTGCCGCGGCCCGCTCAACTCGACAGCAACGGCAACAATCGCGGCGACCGCGGCGACGGCCGCGGCGGCCAGGACCGCCTCTACGCCACCCCGGGCGTTGAAGGCGATCTCTGGATCGCCGCCTTCGACGGCCTCTATCATTCCACCGACACCGGCCAGACTTTCGCCAAGCTCGACGGCGTGGAGCAAATCCACGGTTTCGGCTTCGGCAAAGCCGCCCCGGGCGCGGGCACGCCCGCGCTATATCTCATGGGAATCGTGCGAGGCAAAGACGCCATCTACCGTTCTGACGACTTCGCCAAAACCTGGCTGCGCATCAACGATGATCGGCACCAATACGGCCTGTTGTTGCAGATCACCGGCGACCCGCGCATCTATGGACGAGTTTACGTTGGCACGCACGGCCGCGGCGTATTGTATGGCGATCCGGCCGATTCAGTCACCCACCCGAAAAGTTAGAACACGGTCGCCCCCCACGCATCCGCCATACCCGAACCGACGCCCAGGATCTGCCACGTGGGCAAATCCTGGGCGCCGGGTGCTGTCGGATGCGCATCGGTCAGGCTTACGCGCATCCATCGACGAAGTTGGCAACCATCTGGGCGAAGGTCAGGGTTGCGTAACCCTGGCTGTTCTCGATGGCATCGCCTGCGACGCCCCACGGGTTGCGCACCACGTAGTGCGCCACGCCGGCCGAATCTTTGGTGACGCTTACGAGCGTATAAGCGTGATCGCCGACAAGGTTCGGCGGGGACTGGCTCGTGGCCAGAGTAACCGCATCGCCGCCGGCTAGGTCGGCCGAGAGCAGGTTGAACAGCGTCGTCACCGTGTACGAACTGGTGAAGAAGTTCGTGGAGCTGACGCCGAGATCAGTATAGATGTCCCCCATCCAGCCGCCGTTGATGGAGGCGTATGTATTAGCGCCGGTTCGGAAGTCGCAGAAGGCCTTTTCCATCACCATGGCCCAGATCGTTCCGTCGGAGCCGGGGTGGGCGAACATGAATCCGCCGAACGGGCCGGTGGAGAATGCGTTGGAAACGCGCACGAAGACGGGCTGGTTGTTCGACATGAACTGGACGACGTAGGTGCCGTCGCCCATATCCACTGCGGACTGCACGAGGAGATTGGGATCATGGCCGGCAAATGCGGCCAGCGAGGAGAGGAAATAGCAGTCGCCGACCTCTCCCTGGTTGACATCGCCGGCGACCGGACCGGCGCCAAAAAGTGATGCGCTCACCTTTACCGTGGCCCCGGCGTCTTTGGGGTTGGCGAGGGCGGCGCCCAGCGTCTTGCTCACGCCGCCGGCGAAGGTGGCAACGCGATGAACGTCGCCGGTGCCGGAATAGATGTCGGTGGAGTCGATCCAGGAGGTGACGTCGGTGCCGGCGCTGGTGATGGTCGTTACCGCGCCGTCGATGGTTTCCAGCGTCGTATCGCTGGTGACGCTGTTGGCGATATTGATCGTGTCCGTGCCGCCGCGCGCGTAGATGAAGAGCCCAGCGGTGGTCGCGGCATCGGTGTAGGTGGCCCCGTCGGCGGTAATCGTGAAGGTGTACCCACGCTCGGAGACGGAAATCGAGTCGTCCACGCCGGCCGCGGTAATCACGAGTTCATCGCCGAATTGCGTTGCGATGGAAACGCCGGCCGCTGGCGTCGCCTTGCTCAGCACGGCCGAAGCCGCCGATGTCGCAACGGCATCGAACGCCTCAACCTTGTAGTAGTACGTTGTTCCATACGCCGTCGCGGAGTCGCTGTAGCTATTGGCCGAGCCGGTGTTGAGGGCGGCGATCTGGTTGAAATGCACGTTGTCCGTCGAGCGAAGGACATAGTAGCCCGTGGCCGATGAATCCGCGTCCGTCCAGGCCAGCTTGATCGTCAGGCCCGAGAGAGTGGCGGTCAGGGCGGTCGGGGCGACCAGCGGGGTGACGGCGCTGGCGGCATTGGATGCCGGAGCCGTCCTCACCGGGTCAAACGCCTCGATTTCGTACTGATACACATGGCCGGAGAGGGCCGTGGCATCCGTGTAGGTCTTAGCGGTTGCGGTGGCCACATTGGCAATTTCGGTGAAATGGATCCCATCGGTCGCGCGCAGGACGTAATATCCGGTGGCGGAGGAGTCGTTGTCCGTCCAATTGAGCTGGACAATCTTGGGGCCGGTCGCCGACGCGGTCAGCCCTGAAACAGCCGCCAGCGGTGTCGTCGCGGTCGCCGGAGTGGAAACGGCGGAATCCGTCGTGCCCTTGTACGCCTGAATATCATAGTCATAAACATGGCCCGACAGGGCGGTGGCGTCGGTAAAACTGTTGGCGGCGCCCGAGATCAGCTTCGATATTTGGCTGTAATGAATGCCGTCGGTCGAACGCAAAACATAGTACCCGGTAGCCGTGGCGTCGTTGTCCCTCCAATGGAGCTGCACCGTCGTTGGGGCGCTGGCCGTCGCGGTCAAAGCGGTCGGGGCCGCAAGCACGCTGGCCGACAGCAAGGCGCGTCCCTCCAGGGCCTCAAAGAGGCAGCGAGGGCTTCGTTGAACGCGGGTCGGCCTCGCGGGGCGCAAGCTTGAGGCCTTGTGGGAAGCGGCGTTGTTTTGGTTGATGCGTTTTTTCATATCTCATTCCCTCCGAGGAATAGAAATCGAATTCAATTGGGCTCGCGTCCACTCGCCGTTTAGCGGCCAAAAACGGCAAGGAGCTGCGTTGTTATCGGTCGCTCGGCAGCTATCAGACGGTCTCGGGTTATTGGGGTCCAAACCGGGTAAGCAAGAGCGCGCTTGAGGGGAAGAAGAATTACGCCGAAGTTTGAATCGTCGGCGCGATTGGCGAATTTGGTGTATATACGAAGGACGGGTAGAATCGGGTCAGGCCATCATGTGTGACCCGGTCCTGGTGTTAATCGAATCTTGCGGAGGCGAATCCTGCAACTTTCGGTAGCGTAGGTGCTATTACGAGCATGTGATGGTCTCAAGTCGGCCGAATTTCTGATTTTCAATAGTTCGGCCGTTTTGTTAGCCTTGGCAGCCTCCCAAAAGGTAAAACGCGAGGGTAAACCTATATGTTGAAGCGTGCTCGTCGGCCGGCTGCGGGGCCGTTCCCATTGCCGGTCGAAATGTTGGAGAACCGCCTGTTATTGTCGGCGGCAGCCACTACCACCACCCTGGCGGCGTCGTCCAACCCAATCTTGCTCGGGCAGGTCGTCGCGCTGACCGCCACGGTCAACTCCAGCGGCGGGACGCCCGGAGGGACCGTCACCTTCGAGGACGGTTCAACGCTCATCGGCACCGCAGACATCAACGCCACCACCCAACAGGCCATTGGCTTCACGGGTTCACTGACCCTCGGCCCACACAACATCACGGCGATATATAGCGGGTCGAGCGATTTCGCCACCAGCACGTCGGCGGTCGTTACTGAAACAGTCAATCCCGACGATATGGCGACGACCACGTCGTTGGTGGTGGCGCCAAACCCAATCGTGCCCGGGCAGGTCGTCGGGCTGACTGCCACCGTCACCGCCACCAGCGGCATTCCCACGGGGATCGTCAGTTTCTTTGACGGTTCAACGCTCATCGGCACGGTAGCCATCAACACCACCACCCAACAGGCGATTGGCTACACGGCTTCGCTGACCGCCGGCACGCACAGCATCACGGCGAGCTATGGCGGAGCGACAGGGTTTACCACCAGCACGTCGCCGGTCATGAGCCTGGTAGTCAACAACAACCTAAGCACGACGACCGCGTTGGTGGCGTCGTCGAGCCCAATCACCAAGGGGCAGGTCCTCGCGCTCACCGCCACGGTCACCGCCGCCAGCGGCGCTCCCAGTGGCACTGTCACCTTCAATGACGGTTCAACGCTCATCGGCACCGTGGCCGTCGACCCAACGACACAGGAAGCGGTCGGCTTTACGTCTTCGCTGACCGCCGGCACGCACAACATCACGGCGAGCTATGGCGGAGCGGCAGGGTTTGCCACCAGCGCGTCCCCGGTCGTGAGCCTGGTGGTCAACAGCAACGTGAGCACCAAGACCACGTTGGCGGCGTCATCGAACCCAGTCATCGCGGGACAGGTCATCTCGCTCACCGCCACCGTCACCGGCACCGGCGGCACTCCCAGCGGCACTGTCACCTTCGACGACGGCTCAACGCTCATCGGCACCGCGACCATCGACCCAACTACAGGGAAAGCAATCGGCTTTACGTCTTCACTGACCATCGGCGCGCACAGCATCACGGCGGCCTATGGCGGGGACACCGGGTACCTGGCCAGCACGTCTTCGGCGGTAACCGAAAATGTCAATCCCGTCGGCGCCGATACCAACACCACATTAGTCGTGTCGACTAATCCCGAATTGGTGGGACAGATCATCGCGCTAACGGCGACCGTCACGTCCCTGGGCGGAACTCCCAGCGGGACTGTCACCTTCGACGATGGTTCAACGCTCATTGGCACCGTGGCAATCAATACCACCACGCACCAGGCAATTGGGTTCACTTCTTCGCTGGCCGTCGGCACGCACGCCATCTCGGCGACGTATAACGGAACATTAGGGTTCGATGCCAGCACCTCGTCGTCCGTGAGCGAAGTGGTCAATCCCGTCGGCACGCTGACCACCACCACATTGGCATCGTCATCGAAGGGTTTAGTTTCCGGGCAGGTCGTTGCGCTGACCGCTACGGTCACCTCCACCGGCGGAACGCCCGGCGGGACCGTCACCTTCCTTGACGGATCAACGCTCTTGGGCACCGCGGCAATCAATACCTCCACGCACCAGGCTCTTTGCTTTACCTACTTCCTGACGGTCGGCACGCACAACGTCACGGCCGTATATGCCGGGGCGGGCGGGTTCGCGACCAGCACCTCCGCGGTGGTCCACGAGGTGGTCAATCCCGATGCCACCGTCACCACGGTGGTGGCGTCGGGCAATAATGTGACGGCTGGGGATGTCGTTGCGCTGACCGCGACGATCACCCCCGAAGCTCCGGGCGGCGGGATTCCCACGGGAACCGTCACTTTTGAAGATGGTTCAACGCTCATTGGCACCGTGAACGTCAATCCCACCACCGGGCAGGCAATCGGCTTCACGGCTTCGCTAACCCCGGGCGCCCACAACATCACGGCGGCGTACAGCGGGGCGACGGCATACACAGCCAGCACGTCGGCGGGCCTGAGCGAAACCATCGTCGGCGTCGTGACCACCACCACGGTATCCCTCTCCTCCGCCTCCGTAACGATGGGCCAAACGGTCACCTTCACGGCCACCGTCACCGCCGTCGGCGGCGGGATTCCAACCGGAACGGTTACCTTCACGTCCGGCTCGACGACCATCGGCACGGCCACGCTCGATGGCACCGGCAAGGCGACATACAATGAGTACAACTTGTTCACCGGCACGTACCCCGTGAAGGCGACCTACTCCGGCGACAGCATTAACGCCACCAGTACCGGCAGCGCATCGGCTTCGCTCGCAATCACGACGCCGACCCTGACCACGATTACCGTTGGAAGCAATAGCCTTCAATATGCAATTGCAACGGCCGGCGCCGCCCGAGCCGCAGCCGCGCAGAACACACAACTGATCGAAGTCGACTACACCGGTTACCTGAGCGATGGTACGCAGTTCCAAACCAGCGTGGGCGCGACGCCGTTCCTGTTTGGGCTCGGCGGCACCGAAAACAGCGTCATTGCGGGTTGGGAGGACGGCATCCCCGGCATGTTGGTCGGGGAGACCCGCGTGCTGGTGATTCCACCGGCCCTTGGATATGGCAACAACCCACCTGCGGGAAGTGGTATCCCGGACGGCGAGACCCTCACTTTCATCGTGCGATTGATCGCCGTGGACCTGCCGCGATTGACGGTTACCTACAACGGAACCACTTCAACTCAGTTGACCCTCAACGAAACGCCATCAGCCGCCATCGGCACCGACTTCGGCAGCGAAACGATCGGTTTGAGCACCGCGGCGTCGTCCTTCACAATGGGCTCGGCCGATACGTCCCAAAACTTCAGCCTCACATCGACCAGCAGCCCGGCCATTCAGATTGCCGGGGCTGATCCCAATGACTTCGTGGTGACCCAACCCTCGACGCTCAACAGCGGTGTTTTCACGATCGCGTTCCAACCAACCGCCGCGGGCACGCGGACGGCGACGATCAGGATTGCCACCACCGACACGGATGTGCCGACGTTTACGTTTAACATAACGGGCGTCGGGACGTGAACGCGGGAAGTAGCGCCAAGCGGTGAGCCTGAGATCGCTCTATTGGCCGGCAGAAGGCCTGCTAGATAAACCGCCGGAGCCGATAGGTCCTCCTGCAATAAAAAAAGCCCCAGCCGATTATGCCGGGGCTTTGGAATCCTCACCACGCTGGAAAAGAATACCCGATTCAGGAACTCTGCCGCCGACGCCGGGCGAGCATACCGATGGCGCCCAGAGCCAAAAGACTCGTCGTGGCCGGTTCCGGCACATCGGCCATCAAACCGTTGGCGGCCGCGAAGGCGTCAACCGCGGCCCAGTCCGCGGCGGGCAACGCCAAGTCAGCCCCGCTGGCCGTCTTGCCGAGGTTGGTGACCAAGGCCGTGAAGTCGGAGCCGGTGACCGTGCCGGTGTACAGGAAATCGCCCTGGTCCCACCCCGACACCGACTTGCCTAAGTTGGTGGCCAGGATGGTGAAGTCAGTGCCGGTGACCGTGCCGG